>Ga0335394_10000751_pt1 | contig 35392 bp, 35 predicted proteins | sample MAT03_FD_205741 | JGI IMG/M metagenome (GOLD analysis project Ga0335394, IMG submission 205741) | Freshwater microbial communities from Lake Fryxell liftoff mats and glacier meltwater in Antarctica - MAT-03 (spades assembly) (version 2) ...
AAAGGCAAACGGAATCGGGGCAGGAACCGTAATCCAAGGCTATGCCTGAAAAACGGATATTAACTGAGTAGTTAACGCTATTCAATTAAGAATCCCCGTGTCTTTAGACCGGGGAGTGTCAAACTCATGGTAAGAGTTATGAAGAAGCCGCTAAACATGGACATGAAGTGATTGAGTCTCTGATTGAATGGTATCAAGAGGAAGGAAAACCTTTGCCAGAGCCAATTACTTTTCCTCAGAAACCTTTAAAAGTGGCTTAAATCTTTTTAAGATACTCTGCACAAGTAGGGCGATATCTTTGATGGGCTACGCCTACGCACCCTTACCCCAATCCCTCAACATCAGCACTTTCCCCTTCTAACTCAACAGGCTCAAACTTGACCTTGCTGTATAAATCTTGTAGGGAAATCTCAAATGGTACGGTGACAAGTGCGTAGGCGTAGCCCATCGAAGATATCGCTTCATCTTCTTCATCATATTCACGAAGCGTCCATTGCTTTTTCCCAATTTTGGAAAATTGATCTATATGAATCCGTGTTTGGTCAATTAACAGATATTCTTGAAAGGTAGAAATAGTTCGGTAAGCTTGAAATTTATCTTCGCGTTCGCATAGCGTCTCCGCAGGAGAATCGTAGCCTTTGGTCGATTTTGATAAAACCTCTACAATAATCTGTGGGTTGATAATTATATCCGTCCGGTTGTTAAAAAACTCTGGTTCACCTGCCAGAATCATCACATCTGGATAGGTGTAGGTATGCTTTTGAGGTATCCACAGACGAACATCACCCATGAAAACTTCGTAATCTTGCTGTCGAAACGCAAAATTTAAGGCAGCACTTAGATTCAGGGAGATTCGATTGTGATTTATTGTTCCACCCGCCATAGGAATTATTTGCCCGTGAATGTATTCACTTTTGTACTCAGCAGCTTCTTCTAGCTCTAAATATTCCTCTGGAGTATAGTATCGCTTTTGTGTTATTTGCATAGTTTTATCCGGTAACAATGTTTAACGATACGGAGCGTCTAGGCACTAAAGATATTTTATCCATGTTGACCGAACCTGTTAACAGGTTGGATAGAGGTTTATGTGCTTTCTACAAAGTGAGCGTAGGCGCAGCCCGCACTTCGGCAGGCTCAGTGACCACCGTAGGCATCGCTATCTTAATTCACAAAGACTGTTAGCTTCCTTTCCTATTGATAACCGGCTGCTTGTAACAGAAACAATTTGGCATAACGTCCGCCTAGCTGTAATAATTCTTCGTGAGTTCCCTGTTCTATAACTTCCCCGTTTTCTATTACTACGATTTTGTCAGCCATCCGTACCGTCGAAAAGCGATGGGAAATCAAAAGTACCATCTGATTTTGAGTAATAGCGCGAAAATGATTGAAAATCTCAAACTCAGCTTGGGCATCTATTGCTGATGTTGGTTCATCCAATACCAAGATATCTGCTTGCGATCGCATAAAAGCACGAGAGAGAGCAATCTTCTGCCATTGTCCCCCCGAAAGTTCCTGTCCTCCCTTAAACCAACGACCAAGTTGAGTCTGGAAGCTTTGGGGTAATTGGTCAATAAAAGATTGGGCCATGCCTTTTTCAGCAGCAGTTTGCCAACGGGTTTTATTTTCGAGATGTTCTACATCGCCCACGCCAATATTCTCCCCCACAGTAAATTGGTAGCGGACAAAGTTCTGAAAAATCACACCAATGCGACGCCGCAGCACATCTACATCCCATTCTTGCAAGTCCAAGCCATCTAAGAAAATTCTCCCAGAGTCGGGGGTGTAGAGTCGGGTAAGTAGTTTGATTAAGGTAGTCTTTCCGGAACCGTTTTCACCGACAATTGCTAGTTTCTCTCTGGGTTTCAAGTGTAGCGAAATATTTGTCAACGCTGGTTTAGAACTTCCTGGATAAGTAAATGATACGTTCTCAAAACGGATACCATCTTGAGGATTTAAACCAATGGTTGCTTTACCCCAAGATTTTGGTACTTCTTCTTCCAGGAAATCGTAGAGATTTGAGAGATATAGATTGTCCTCATACATCCCTCCAATAGAAGTGAGGGCATTGGAGAAAGTAGATTGTCCTTGGCGAAACACAGTGAGATACATTGTCATATCTCCCAAGGAAATCTTACCTAACACTGTTTCCAGTACAATCCAAGCATAAGCTAGGTAAAAAGCACCAGTGCTAACTAAACCCAGGAGATAGCCCCAAAATCCTCGCCGCAGAGTCAAATCACGGTCTTCGCCATAGAGTTGATCAAACAGATTGCGGTAACGCCCTAGCAACATTTCTCCCAGTTGGTAGAGTTTGACTTCTGTGACAAAATCTTCTCTTGCTAGCAGATTTTCTAAGTAGTGCTGTTGACGAGTTTCTGCCGCCCGCCAACTAAATAGGCGAAAGCCTTCTCCAGCAAACTTTGTTTCGGCAATAAATACAGGCATAGCTGCCAAAATCAACATCACCACCGCCCAACCTGAGAAATTTACTAGCAAAATGCCGTATGTGAACAAGGAAAGGGCATTTTGCACTAACCCAAAGGTGCGGTTTACTAGGGAAAGGGGACGAACTGATGCTTCTCGGCGGGCATTGGTCAATTTGTCATAAAATTCTGAGTCTTCAAACTGCCTAAGATCGAGTGTCAGCGCCTTTTCTAAGATGAGTACATTCACTCGCTGACCCATCAGCGCCCGCAATAACGACTGACAAATGATGATTCCTCGCTGACTCCCTGCTAGTAAAATTACAGCGATCGCTTCTAATCCTACATAAAATAGCGAGGGATAAATATTGACAAAACCATTGTTTTGTGAGTTAACTTGAGATGCTAATACCACTGCATCAACAATTAACTTACTGATGTAAGATATTGCCGCCGGTAAAAGACCAGCAACTATTGTTAAACTAGCCAGAAGAATAGTAAGCGATCGGCTAGTAGTCCATACTAGGCTTACAGCCCGTCCACTGTAGCGGAAAACCGTCAGTGATTGGCGCAGAATATTTCTTTTTTTTTAATCTTCATCTTTCTTGGGTGAGATACCCCAGCTTGGGCGGATCTTCCTAACTCTTTTAATCTTTATATAATTTTAACAACAAACAACTCAGAACTCAGGAGCTAGAATGACAAGTGTGCGACTGGGTGGTGAATCCCATGCTGAGGTTAACGGATATTCTGACTCCTGAATTCTGACTCCTGATTTCTGTTTACATTCTTATCCCCACAATCTCCTACCTGCTTTGCCACTTAATTTTTGGTGAGTATCTTCCAACAAAGCTGGAATATCTAACTTTTCTGGACACCGAGGCAAACAGTCACCGCATTCTGTACAACGGTTGCCTTTCATTCCAGGGAACCAATGACCGGCATTTTCAAACATTCCGTAACGATATTGCCCATAGTCAGTCATATCGTATGCTACTGCAAGATTACGTAACCGCAATACCTCTGGAATATTGATATTTTCTGGACAGGGCAAACAAGCATAACATTGGCTACACTTATCAGTTTCTAAAGCAACTTTTTGGTGATTTTCTAACCGTTTAAAAGCAGAATTTTCGGCTGATGTTAACTCTCCATCATCGTCAGCGATTCCCAAAGGTTCCCTTAATTCATCTGGGTTTGCTGGGCCGATACTCAAAGTAGTAATACGGTTGTCAGACAGTAAAAAACGATAATTTAAGCCTAAGGGTAAATACGGTGAGCAGAGGTCTTTTAGAGTTTGGGGTGGTGTATAGAGGCGTCCCCCCTTATCAGCAGGGGAAATAATGAAAATACCCATGTCTTTTTCGGCAGCTAGTTGAATCGCTGGTGCGTGCCGTTGGAAAAAATAGTAATAATGCAGATTGACAAATTCAAAATAATCTGTATTTATTGCTGCCTGAATTAGCTCTAATGACCCGTGGCTGGAAAAACCAACGTGTCGGATTCGTCCATCAGCAACAGCTTCTTCTACGGCTTGCATACAGCCATTTTTGGCTTGCACCCACTCTAAATGTTGCCAAGTGTTCAAGCCATGAACTCCCAAGCAATCTAAATAATCTAGCTGTAATCGTTCTAGGGATTCGTCGATGCACCGACGCATGGTATCAGCATCTGCTGTAGCTGAGATTTTGGTAGTGATGTAAAGCCTCGTTCGGGGTACTGACAACCCAGCTTTTAGCGCCCTACCAAGATACTCCTCACTTTTGCCGTAACCTCTGGCGGTTTCTAGATGATTAATTCCTAGCGCTAAGGCTTGTTCGATGGTCTGGTGAGCATTTTCAAAAGAAGCCAGGTAGCGCATTGTTCCCAGAGAAAAAACCGAGAGGTGCAGATTCGTTTTTCCAAAGCGTCGGTATTGCATATTTAAACAGAGTTAGGAGCCGATTCAATTTTAGATTTTAGATTTTAGATTTTAGATTGAAGGAAAAATCTAAAATCCAAAATTCAAAATCTAAAATTGTCTAGCTGTCGTCATTACCAAAGCGCTTGATCAAATCTTCAGGACGGAGATTGGAAATAAATTCACGGAAGGCTTGCTGTTCGGCTTCGTCTGCATCGCGATCAACGGGGATAGAAGCATCGGCAATCACTTCTTCCATTACCCAAATGGGGGTATTTGTACGGAGGGCAATGGCGATCGCATCGCTAGGACGCGCATCAATTTCTTTTTTGACCTCGCCTTGCTGGACGATTAAGGCTGCATAAAATGTATCCTTTTGCAGGGAATGAATGATCACCTTTTCTAGAGTCATATTCCAAGTCTCTAGAAGATTCACAATCAGGTCGTGGGTTAAGGGTCTGGGAGGCTTCTGATTCTCCAGCGCACCCATAATTGCCCTAGCCTGTTCCTGACCAATGTAAATTGGCAAAGCCCGCCGATCTGAAGAATCTTTCAAAAGGACGATCGGGCTGCGGGTTATGGCATCTAATGCGATGCCAGCGACTTTCATTTCAATCATTGCCTAAGCCTCTACAATGCTTCGAGAGCCTTGGATGCTGTGTAACAAATAGTACCCCTTTTTTAGCGGTTTGGCGACAGGAATAAACATAAGCATTCGTTCTCTATAATTGCTTCTATTAAACTCCGAACTTGTGGTGAAAACCAGAGTAAGTCAAATTGGTCTTCTTAGACAATAACCTTCTTACCCAAGTATGCCCTGTGAAGGATGCTAATGTGTTAATATCCCTATACGAAAAAAAGTCAGAAAATATACTTGAGATGTTGGAGATTTATGTGACAATTACCAATTTATTTCAAGCAAAAGTAGGCAATAAATAGAGTTAGTTTGACAAAAAAGCCGTGTTTACAGGATTAATCCAGGCATTAGGAACGATGGAACCCTTAGGGGGCGATTCTTGGCAAATTACTTGTGTAAGCCAGTCGGGTGAAGTAATTATGCAAGATTTAGCTTATGGTGACAGTGTTGCTGTAGATGGTGTTTGCTTGACAGTTGAAAAAGTTTTAAAAGACGGGTTTATTGCCACGGCTTCACCGGAAACTCTACGCCGCACAACTCTCTTAGGTGAGCAAACGCAACAGAAATATGTCAATTTAGAAGCGTCGCTCAGGGTGGGTAGCAAAGTTGGCGGTCATTTTGTGATGGGTCATGTAGACGGCATCGGTCGATTGCTAGTGGCAGAACAAACGGCTAGTTCTTGGGAAATGACCTTTATTGCATCCGAGGCGATCGCACGGTATATTGTGCCCAAAGGTAGCATAGCTGTCAATGGCATCAGTCTCACAGTAGCCGCTTATGAACCAGAACTCTCCCAGTTCAAGGTAGCAGTAATTCCCCTCACATACACCGATACAAATCTTCGCTATTTGGTTTCTGGAAGTTTGGTGAATCTAGAAGGGGATATTCTCGGCAAATACGTCGAAAAATTCCTTTACTCTGGAAGCTCACACACCACCACTGATGAAACTAGTATGGATGGCATTACACCCGTATTCCTAGCAGAACACGGGTATCTGTGACATTTTGGATTTTGGATTTTAGATTAATTCAAAATTTAAAATCCAAAATCCAAAATTTCCAATCTAGCTTCCTGGTAGCTGGCTTACCTGAGCAGTTTGCAAACCTCGCACTAACTGGCTGAGGGCGCTTTGTAATTGCACGCCTGGGTCAGTAGCAACCCACCCGTTCGGTGTCAGATGGCGAACTTCAAAGTGCAGGTGAGGGCCTGTAGAGTTCCCGGTGCTGCCAACTCTCCCGATGACAGTTCCAGGTTGTACCCACTGACCGGGTTGAACAAGGATTTCTGACATGTGACCGTAAAGAGTTTGTTTAGCCGATTTGTGATTCAGGGTAACAGTTAAACCATAACCGCCCAACCAGTTAGCAGTTTCCACTTGACCAGCAGCAGCAGCCAAAACTGGCGTACCTGTAGGCGCACCTATGTCTGTACCAGCATGGAAACGTTGATTACCTGTGATTGGATGAACTCGCCAACCAAATACAGAAGTAATGGTAGCGGGTATAGATAATGGATACATCATTCCCGTACCACTATATGCAACTCTCCCTGTGTAGGGGATTTGCGGCAATACTGATGCTAGTGAGAAGTCGTAAGCTACGTTGCTGGGACGGGGTGCAATGTTGCCATCTGCCATTGGTGGAGGTAAAGTACCGCCACTGGGTGCGATGGGAGTTGCACTCACTCTCGTGGGGCTGAACTCGCCGGGACTTGGGATAAACCGATTCGGGCGAAATGCTCTCTTGGTGACACCGCTAGAACCACTTTGAGTTGGAGTAGCACGCCATCTGCTGGTGTTGGCAGTAGATGCAATCTGCCGCACAGGTGAAACTACTGGTAATTGGGCATTTTGACTTCTTCTAAGCCAATTAGGTGCTGGTTTACTATTAGAATCAGCTACACTCCTTTGCGGTACTTTGGCGCAAACGCCGCCTAATACACTTTGTCCTGATGGCAAAATGGCTCGACAACCACTAGAGCGTTCTGTGAGAATTACAGAATTTGGTGCTTGATAAGTACCTGTCGCACCACTGTCATAACTATTAGGATCAATATAGGCGTTATTATAATCCTTGATTTTCCCCGCCGTTGCACTGACAGGGGTGTTCGAGTTATTTGATGGTTGAGCAACTTCTGGAAGTTTTTCAGGTAAAGAGCGGAAAGGGGTATTGGGTTTTTCCTGTCTCACCCGTGCAGGAGTAACCTGGGAGGCTTCTACCTTGGGTTTTGACTGTCTGATAATCACAACAGGTTGGGCAGCTTCGATTTTGGGTGTAGACTGCCTAACTGGCTCTTTTGATTGAGCAACCTCTGGCTTGCCTAATCTCTTTCTGAGTCTGGCTCGCCGTTGGGAAAATTCCGGTTGGGCTTGAGCGGCTTCGGGCGCAACAGCCTGCTTTTTAACTGGATTTGTAACTGCTGTTGGCTGGGAACTTTCAACTGTGGGAACGATGTTGTCTATTTGTGTTTCCGTTTGGGCAAACACAAAGCCGCCGCTAAGGAGGCTGACGCTACTCAGCCAACAGAGGCTCTGAGCTGGTAGTGTTGAGGCAAAACGTTTTTTTGTTAGACCTTGCTGCCATAAGTAATGCAAACGATGAGGGGCAGAATTTTTGCGCTGCGTCATTTGTTCTCTCAGTTGTGTGTAATTAGCCTAAAGAGATGATGCTAGTGGTTTGTCTTGCCCAAAGAGCGGAATTTTGAACAAACCTCAAATTTAAACGGAAGATTTATGGTACCCCAAACTGATTGTACCGGGTTCAATATAAATTTCCGGTGTAATTAGTTCCTTTGTATTGTATGTTTCTAAATCAACTCGTAAATTTCCTTGAGGAGTCACCCCAACTACTTTACCTGAAATATTGTTGACGTAGACGCGATCGCCCATGTTTATCAGCAAATCTAAATAGCGAGACAAGAGTACCTTTACTCCTTCTTGGCAAAGGCACTCCATACCGGATTCTATTCCCAGCAAGACTTTAGAGGTTAGCATTTCCAGACAAGTAATTGGTCTGAAATCTTGGGAAGCTTGCCACGATTCCAGATTGATTCCAGTTTCGGGTACTGGGTTTGTCCAGTTAATACCAACACCAATTACTGCTTGGGTGATTTGTCCTTTGTTTACTTTGGTTTCTGTCAAAATGCCGCCTAGTTTGCGACCATTTAAAACTAAATCATTGGGCCATTTTATCCCAACATCTACACCGCATTGGCGCAATTGAGACGCAATTCCCCAAGCAGTAGCAAAAGTTAGCTGGTAGCTGTCAGTAGCCTCTATTTTGTGGTCGAAAGAAATCGCCACAGAAATATATAATCCGCCAACAGGAGAAATCCACTGGCGGCCCCATTGTCCCCGCCCAGCAGATTGCACAGTTGCGATTACTACTGTTCCTGAAATTGCCCCTTGGTTGAGTAAGTTCCAGAGGGTTTGATTTGTTGAAGAGACACGTTCAAAAAAGTGGAGGGAAAATGGTAAATATGTATACTTACGCGCTGCCTTCAAGGCTGCTTCCAAGTTTTGCAAATTAAATTCCACAGCAGTTAACCCAAATTCCGTTGTTCAAGTTAGCATTGATTGGCTAATGAGTGATTTCTGTTTAGGTTTGGTTGAAGATGCACACTTGGCACTGGCGCAATTGGGAAGGACTGCCCTATCTAACTTGTAGTATTCTGGAACGTTGGCATCACGGCTTCTTTACCCAGCAGTTTTGGCCGCGATCGCCACAAGTTATCACAGAAGTATTGCAACCAGAGGCATCAGTCTATCGCTTAAAGCAGGTTCATGGCAATACTGTTCTCACCCCCCAAGAAGTTGAGAGCTTCTTAAGCACTGCTAGGGAGGATTTAGCATCGGCGGATGGTTTAGTTAGCGAACAACCTCTCCAAGCCGTTTGGGTAGCTAGTGCAGATTGTACACCCGTGTTAATTGGGGATGTGCAAACTGGACGGGTGGCAGCATTACACGCTGGCTGGCGAGGGACTGCTAAGAAAATTGTCCCATTAGCGATCGCTCGATTACAATCTCAAGGCAGTAAATTAGATGATTTGAGAATTGCAATGGGGCCAGCGATCGCTGGTGAGGTTTACCAAGTCTCTATCGAAGTGGCTGCCGAAATCGGGGCTAGTATTATACCACATGAAGACGAACAAAAAATTGTTCAAGCATTGCATGAATTACCAAATTCACCCTTACTGGAAGACCCCAATCCAGGAAAGGTAAGGTTAGATGTCCGACGAGTGAATAGCTTACAACTGGAAAACATGGGGATTAGTGCAGAACAAATTGCGATCGCACCTTATTGTACTTTCCAAACTCCAGAGCATTTCTTTTCTTACCGCCGAGAGAAAGAGAAAAAAGTTCAATGGTCAGGTATTGTTAGCGGTAAAAGGTAAATCTGATTTTAAACTTAAACTTTAGTATCAATATGAGCAAATAATTACTAATTCGTAATTTGTAAATCCTAGCAACTACGAATTACGAATTACGAATTATATCTCAATTCGATTCAAAGGTTCAAATTTCATCACTTGTTTTTGACGCACTGAACTAATTGCTAAGATTAAAATACTCAGAGTGATTCCTAAAACCGCATAACTCGGTAGGGCAAAGATAGTTATTTTCATAATGTATGGCAATTCTCCTGCTTTCACGTTCCATCGGTTTGCTAGAGAGTGGATGAGCCAACCATGAATAACTGCTGTTTGCACTGCAATACAGCAAACCCCTGCTAACCAAAGAGACATTCTGATCCTAGAAAATTTACAATTCCTGATCTGATATAGCAAATCATTTAGCAAAAAAACAACAGCAGGTATTAACATTACAGAACTAGTTTCCTGCGAATAGGTGATGCCAATACTCAAGCAAGAAACTATTGCCATTTCTGCTAAATATATATTTTTTGACCAGTTGGTGATAGATTGTTGTAGATACCAATACCAACCTGCCAAACCAAGAAGTATCAGAACAATTAAGTTTGACAAAAGCTTGGCAAAGAATGGGTTATTGGGAAGTAATCTCGGCCCCACAACCATCAAATCGAGACGACTAATCGATATATAAGGGCTAACTGCGGGATCGTTTTGCCAGAGGGAAAATCCACGAAATGCATCCGACACGAATTGTGTTAAAGAATTACCTGTCAAGGCTAGACCTAAAAATGCTAGACAAGTTACTGTGACAACAGATATAAAAACTAGAAAAAACCGTCTTTTAAGTAGAAAATACAGAACGAATAATGCAGCTAATGTTGGTTTAAAAAGGGCAAGCCCCAAGCAAATTCCTGCTAGAATATCCTGATTTTTTCTAGCTAAGATAAACATCCATAAGATAAGAACTGCAATAAAAATTGCAACATTACCAACTTGAAGATCGCGAATTACGCCATAAATTAAGGCAACCGAAATTGTGCAAATAGTTCTGAAGGCTCGTGACTTAGACTCTAGTAATATATTCGCTCCCCATAAGGCTAAACCGATTGCTAATATATGCATTAAAATAGAGATTTTAAATGCAGTATTCATCGAGAAATAAGCGAGAAACCAGATAAGAGGAATAATATTAGGTGGATAGACAAACGGTGGAAGAGAGCCACACACCGTAGTTATGGTACAGAAAGTCTGATTAAAAATCTCGACATTAAAAGGACTCACATGCTGATGAGCCAATTTACTCGCCACATAATACCACTGAAAATCCCATAAAGGTGGATTTGGCTGGTTTAGGAAATAAAGTAGCCAACCTGTATAACAGAGGAACCTTGTAACGACTAATACAACACCTGCTTGGACGAGGAAGTTAACAATTGGTTGACGAAAAAATTGTATCAACCGTTGCATCACTGAAGATTTTAAGAATAAAGAATTTTTCCAGGCTGCCTTTTCTTCATCTAATCGCCAATTATTTCTGAGAACTAAAGCAACTAAAATTATTATAATCAGGTTCCAAAAACCAAAGCTTATCATTATAATTATTTTTGCATTTAGTAAATAATATCGCGGAAATCAGTCGTTATAAACGATACTTAAGTATTTTTATAATCAATTTACAAAATTTTGAAAAGTCATAACCTCACCCTGGTTTATGCTACGCAAAACCTGTCCCTCTCCTTAGTAAGGAGAGGGATTAAAGTCAGGACAGGGTGAGGTTTTTGTTTCCAGTTATTGGGATTTTGGTCTTAATTATTACATAAAGCGTCGCTCAATAACTCGCGGTGCATTAATGCCCTATCTACTAAAGATTGTATTTGCTCTGGTGATAACGGATCGCCATTGGCGTAATGCTCCATCCAAGTCAGACTAATCAAATTCGGATCATCTGGTAAACTTGCTAAATCCCATCCAGGCATTTCCAAGTCTTCCATGAGACGATTTACTTTAGGATCATAGCTGAGAGCAAAGCAGCGACAACCTTCAGCAGCAGCCATAATCAAGCTGTGTAGGCGCATCCCAATTGCCATTTCAACGCCGCGAAACACACCTTTCAAAAGTTGCGGATCTTCCAGACATAAAATCTTGCTGACATCTTTAAGGTGTGGTTGGATGGCTTCGGCAATACTTAAATCTTCACTTTTTTGAAATGGCAGTAGTAAAATAAAAGTTTGCGTAGCTTTTTGAAAGTCAACCAAAGCACGGGTTAAGTTTGCTAGGCGTGTTTCTGTAAGCTGAGGATGCGATCGCAACGTTACCGCAACTCTCGGCGCAGGTAAATCCCAAAGTCCTGGAACTGGTTTAGATTCCAACGCCCAAACCGGGTCAGGAGCTATAATGCAAGGAATTTGCCAATCAGATAATAAAGCAGCACTGGCGCGATCGCGGACACTAATTTTGGTACAATTACCAAAGGTTTGCCGTGCCAACCAACGAGTTTGCGGACGCACTAACGGGCCAATACCCTGCGCCCAAGCTACAGTTTTCAAACCCATTTTCTGCGCCAATGCCATCAGTCCGCCATAATAAAATGGGCTGATAGTACTGGTAACATCTTGAATGAGACTCCCGCCGCCCCAAATCAAGGCATCACTTGAGCGTAAAGCTTGCAGTATAGGTAAGGGAGCCATGCGATCGCAAGTTTCTACATTGTAGCGATCGCGCGTTTCCTCTGGATTCCCCGAAAGTACCACAGGGGTTACGTGAGATGGTAACATTTGCAAAAGCGTTGCCAACAAAGCTTCGTCACCACCATTACCTTTACCGTAATATCCAGACAATAACGCCCGCATCTTGACCATTTTGGATTTTAGATTTTGGATTTTGGATTAATAGTTATTGTTAAATGAATCTCTATCCCCGATACAGATGGTAAACTCATTCCCAAGTTTTACTTTGAATAGTGCAGAAGATAGTTAGAACCCCCTTTGAACTCGGAAGTTGAACCTCTGAACTCGGAAGTTGAGCCTCTGAACTCGGAAGTTGAACCTCTGAACTCGGAAGTTGAGCCTCTGAACTCGGAAGTTGAGCCTCTGAACTCGGAAGTTGAACCTCTGAACTCGGACGTTGAACCTCTGAACTCGGACGTTGAGCCTCTGAACTCGGAAGTTGAACCTCTGAACTCGGAAGTTGAACCTCTGAACTCGGAAGTTGAACCTCTGAACTCGGACGTTGAGCCTCTGAACTCGGAATCTTTAAAATTCTAAAAGAACAAATAAAGATTTTGTTTAAACAAATATAAAATTCAAGCTACATATCACCTTGACAGCGCTACTCCTAACTCCTAATTTATAATTCCCCACTCCCCACTCTATGCAAGCCCTATCGATTCCCACCTGGATTATTCATATTTCTAGCGTTATTGAGTGGATTGTCGCCATCTGGTTAATCTGGACTTACGGCGAACTCACTGGTAATCGCAATTGGTGGGGATTATCCCTTGCCATGTTACCAGCTTTAGTCAGCGCCATGTGTGCTTGTACTTGGCATTATTTCGACAACGCCGAATCTCTAGAATGGCTGGTAACACTTCAAGCTACCATGACCTTAGTTGGTAATTTTACGCTTTGGGCAGCAGCGTATTTGATTTGGCGTTCTACCAAGTCTCTTAACATTGTCGAACCAAAACCTATTAAATCAGAGCAATGATTTCTAAAGAAACCCTGTTTGCACTTTCACTGTTTCCCTATTTGGGTTTCTTGTGGTTTATCAGCCGCAGTCCGCAAATGCCGCGTTTAGCGCTGTATGGATTTTACGGCACTCTCGTCTTTGTTGCCATCACCATCCCAGCCGGAATTTATGCTGTATTGCATTATGGCAAGTCTTTGGCAGATGTGGATTGGTTGCACGGTGGTGCAGAAGTATTTTTGACCCTTTCTAACATCTTGCTTGTGTTAGGTTTTGGGCAAGCTGTAAGGCAATTAAAAATCAACAAGGAAAACTAGACCTTTTGCATAAATCAAAAATAAGAACCCCACCCCGCCAAAGCTACGCTTTGTCTCCCCTCCCCGCAAGCGAGGAGGGGTTGGGGATGGGGTGTTAGGGACTTTTGCAAGAGGTCTAATATAAAAATAGTAAATTCAGCTATAGCTAACGTTTTAATTTCATTGAGTTATGAGGAAGAAGTAAATGGATGTAATTCCAGCGATTGATTTACTAGAAGGTCGCTGTGTGCGACTGTATCAGGGAGACTACGATCGCTCGCAAGTTTTTAGCGAAAATCCTGCTGATGTTGCCAAACAGTGGGTAGATCAAGGTGCTACCAGATTGCATATAGTTGATTTAGATGGTGCCAAAGCAGGTAAAGTAGTAAATCTGGGGGCAATAGAAGCGATCGCTCATGCGGTGTCAGTGCCCATTGAAATTGGTGGAGGATTGCGCGATCGCACCAGTGTGCAACAAGTATTCAATCTAGGCATACAGTGGGCAATTCTCGGAACCATCGCCGTAGAACAACCCCAGCTAGTGCAAGAACTCTGCCAAGAATTTCCCGAACAGATTATCATCGGTATTGATGCCCGTAACGGACTTGTAGCAACTCGCGGTTGGTTAGAAACCTCAGAAGTTTTAGCAACCCAACTGGCTATACAAATGCAAGAATTGGGTGCAGCCGCCATCATTTACACAGATATTCACCGTGACGGTACACTTATTGGCCCCAATTTAGAAGCTTTGCGAGAACTTGCAGCAGTAATTTCCATCCCGATAATTGCTTCTGGTGGGGTAAGTTCTGTTACCGATTTGTTGAGTTTGTTAGCGTTAGAACCTCAAGGCGTGACTGGTGTGATTGTCGGACGTGCCTTGTATACTGGGGATATTTTACTCAAAGAAGCGTTGCGAGCGATCGGGCCAGGGAGGATTCAGGATATTCCACCCAATCTAGATTTTTCTACCTTTGCTTGACATTTTCTGCGTTTGGTCAGACTGTAGGGCTACTGTGTACACCATAGGATTGTAGGGTGGACAAATATTTGCCCACCCTACAAACTTTTTTGATACTAGTACAGCACGGCGGAAATAAACCATCCATTCAAAATTAATAAAATCCTTACGGTGTCCACCTATTTAAATTTTAAATTTTGACTTCCGCCTTGCAGTACTAGTGCTTGAATTGCCGCTTAATTTGGAAAGTAATTCCTGCTGCACCCAAGACTAGAATACCCAAGATAGGATTAGATTCAGGAACAGACTTTGTTTCTAGATATGAGAAAACCTCACTAGCACTGAAAGGCAAATTATTGAAACTAGGGTTTAACGAAACTAGAACATTAGGAGGTAAATTAGGAACAGCAAAAGTTTGTCCTTGAGTGGTTCCTGGATCTGAGAGTGTATCGACTTCCAGGTACAAAGGAGTTTCCTCTGAGAAATTTGGTTCACTAAGGTTAATAGCAGCAACTAAATCCCAGGCTGGATTCGGGTCATTGTTACTTTGAATAACTGTTAAAGCAAAATCCAAAAATTCAGCCGCTAGCTTACTTTCAGGTGTTCCAGTTGCTAGCCATGCCTGTTGATCGGCACGAGAAAAGCCAATTTGATTTGTCGCATCTAGAGGAGTCAACTCAATTTTTAATCCTTGTGATCCTGCGGCAAATACTTCTTGAGCCGCTAAAGGATCGACCCAGATGTTAAACTACCCAACAGTGTTGGTTGAAAATGGAGGATCAGGAAGGACGGTGAGATTTCCTGGTACGAAGACTGCGCCTCCCATAATTTGGACGATGGCAATGTTGCTAATAATGGAGGGATCAAGTCGCAAAGCTTCGGCAATATTAGTTAAAGTGCCGGTTGCTAAGATTGCCACAGGTTCAGGTGATTGCTTTATTTTCTCCACAATCAGTTCTGCTGCCTTTCGCCTTTCAACTGGTGGTGCTGTGTCTGGTAGTTGGACAAAGGGAGACCAAAAAGTTTCTGCACCATCACGAATGAATTCTGGAAAAGCATTGTTTCCAGCCAAAGGATCGGCTTTACCAATACCAACAGGGATACCAGATACTTCTAGTCTTCCTAACATCCGTTCTAGATTATTCACAAAGCTTGCTGGACGGGCAATACCTTGGGCGATCGTAATTGCTTGAATATCAAATTTGGGATTGGCTAACATATAAGCTAAAGCTGTCATCCCGTCTTGACTACCATCATCATCAAAGATCAAAGGGGTTGGTTTAAAATCAGCAGCAAATACAGGTTGGCTAAAGAAAGTTCCTGATGTTAATAACAACAGTGCAGCAGTCGAAAATGCTTGATACACAAGACGTATATTCATGATAAAATAAAGGTTTACAGATTATTCGGAAAAACAGTTAAGTGGAACTTATGAAATCTAAGGGCATCAATAATGCCATAACCTTAGAGAAATTAACGTGGTCATCATAAAGCTTATCATCACCGTTGTCACTTTATAGACAGTCGTTCCCAGGATTTATAGTAAGTTATAGATCGCAGGTTTCCTCTGTTATAGAGACGTTGAAATCACAGCACCTTAATTTTTTAAATAAACTTAAATTTTTTGTGATATATTTCTGTAATCTACAATACCCGTGATGTAGATAATATTGTAGTAAATTTTAAAATTTAGTATTATGTCTAATCAAGAACCAAATTCCAATCAAGGATTTAAGAAAACACAGGCTACCGGAACAAAGAAGAAGAAACTACAACCCCCTCCAGACATTAAAAAACCAAAGAAAACTGAATAAAAAGCGCTATAGTTCCTAGTAGAGACTTAAATTAAATTAAGTCTCTACTATTCTCATCAAAAATAAATCAGCTTATTTGTTTTTCGCTTGAGTCTTTGCCTGTTCTAAAGCTATTTCTTTAATAGCCTGATAGGAATTAACGTTTGAAGTACCTTCAATAGCTTTAACTGCCAAATCTTGAACTTGTTTTAGAGCAGATTCAAGTTGTTTAGAAAGATTTTGAATCCGCGTCTCTTGATTAGTAATAGTTTGTTCTAAAGATTGCAGCCTTTGTTCATAGAAACGCTTTTGCCCTTCCACTTCTTTAGAATATAAATCTGATTTGACTTTAGCTTGGTAGTGGGCGATGCCTTTACCTTCTTCTGTAGCTTTTTTGATAGCTGCTTCTTTATCTTTCGGAAAAACCTCTACCTTGGCTTTTAATTCTTCAAATTGTTTCTCTCTCTCAGAAATTGCTTTCTCTCGTTCAGCCCACTGTTTTTCTGTTTCTTGTAATAATTCTTCCAGTTGCTTATATAGTGCTTTCTGCTGTTGTTCGTATTCGCCACTTTGCAATTGTCGCTGGAGTTCTAAATTATACTTATACTCTGAAGCATCGCGTTGGCGAGTTTTATTCAAGTTTTCATTCCGTTCTTTTATCGCGCGTTGCTGTTCCTCTTGTTCTTTTCCCCAAGTATTCCTTTGCTCTAATATTTCTTGAAATAACACTTCAGAACGCTGGCTATATTCTTCCTGATAAGCTTTAGTATTATCTTCATAGGCTTGGATGAGAGTATCCAAAATATCATCAGAGACTTCTAAATTATGGAGTTGTGTTAATTGTTGAATTTCTTCTTCTAAAGTTCGTCTGATTTCTTCTAACTTAGAAGCTTTTGTAGTTAGCTGTTCTGATAATTCATTAGCAGCACTGCCAAAACCTAATTGAATATTTGCCAAGCTTTCAATTGTATTGTTCATCTTCTGTTGGACACTAGAAAGCTGAGTCATAGCTATTTTTTGTTCTAATTTAGGCTGTTCTTGAGTTCCAGACTGGTTTTCCTTAGCAACTTGTTCGAGTTCGGATTTCAGCGCTGCTTTTTCTTTAGCTAACTCTTCATACGCCTGAAGAATTTCTACTTTAGTATTCTTATCAGTTGGCTTTTTCACCACCACAACAAACCTCCTCTTCAGAAATTCAAAATGATTAAGATGCTACAGACTAATAACTACTTAGGATTAGAACTACCAAAAGCCCTCATAGCTAAATCTTGTGCTTGTTTTAATGCAGTTTGCAATTGAGCAGAAATACCTTCTATTTGTTCAGACTGTTTCTTAATTATTTCTTCCAGAGATTGAATTTTTTGTTCATAACTTTGTTTATTAGCGTCCCATTCTTTTTCAAATAAATCAGCCTCAACTTTAGCTTTTTGGCTGGTTTCTTTAATTGCTTCTTCTCTATATTTCTTAACGGTTTCTTCCAGTTCGTTAGGAAATTTAGTTACCTTTTGTTCATAATCTGCAAAGAGTGGTTGACGTTCAGCCGATATCTTTTCTCGTTCTGCCCAATCTTTCTCTTTCTTTTGAGAATTTTCTTGTATTTCCCTTTGTTGTTGGCGCTTTATCGCTTCGTAGCTATCTGTATTGAGTTTACGAGTAGTCTCTAACTTATACAGAGATTCTTCTTGTTCTTGCTGGCGCTCTTTGGCTAATAAATCATTATATGCTTGGAGTTTTTCTTCATACTCTGCTTGCTCTTTTTGCCATTCTTTGCGCCTGATTGTAACTTCTTTCTCTAGTGTTTCCCTTTTGCTGATAGTATCTTGTTCTAGGGTTTTTAATTTTTCTTGGTGTTCTTGACTTAAAATGTCTAGAGTATCCGCTACAACTCTGATTTGTTGAAGCTCTTGTAGGCGTTGAGTTTCAATTTCTATAGCTCGGTTCAATTCATCTAACTTAGAATTTTCCTGAGCTAGTTTTTCAGATAATCCATTGAGAATACTGCCAAACTCCAATTGTAAATCAGCTAAACCTTTGACAATACTATCAACCGTATATGCAGAAGCTGTTTGCAGAATTTCTTGACTTTTTGCCTTTTCTGCTTCCTCTTGTTTGGTTGCTATTTTAGATTCCAGCTTTTTTCTTTGAATAATAATTTGTTGAAATGCTTGCATTAGTTGTTGTTTGCTGTCCTTGACTCCAACTGTAGTCATCTTCCAACTCCCTTCAATAGGCAATGATTTATTGGGTAGCAAGCCATACCAAGGACTACCCTATGCAGACATCAGAATAGCTTTAAAATCAACATTTTTAACGCAGTGTAAATACGGAAAGATCAGCAGAGGACACTTAGCTAGTACGAATTTTCCACATATATATCCTTATGTTTTTCAGGTATGTAGCGTTTCTCGTTTGAGTCCAATAGTGACCTAACCCGCAGCCCCTTCCGTAGAAGGGAAGAGGAGTAAGATTCAAAGCTAGAGATAGGTCGGAGTGTATTACATACAAAGGAGAAGTGCTATAGTTTTCCCTTTGAGGCTCATAGTACTTTTGTACTAAATAAAATATACCCAACTTAATCTGCTTTTGTCAAGACAATTAGAAGCTTGGAGCTACAGTGATTTTTGATTTAGGAGGTGCTGTGGCTTATGTTACTTTTTATAAAGAAAATCAAAAAGAATTAACCCTAGTAGAAGCGTGGTTGCAGTAAAGCTAGATAATAGATTTAATCATCCTAATTGATACAAGCACAGTCCCAGACTTTTGTGATATCAATGTATACCACTGAATCGACCAAATATTCTGCTAGAACGGACATTGGACAAGCCAGCCGGATTCTAGTAGTAGAAGATGAAGAATTAATCCAGGAAATGCTAGCTGTAGCCCTTGAAGAAGAAGGTTTTGGGGTGACAACAGCACCCGATGGGCGGTCTGCTATAGAGTATCTCAAAAGTTTTGAAACCAATTCGGGGGAACTTCCCTTTGATTTGCTCATTCTTGATTTGATGCTGCCGCAAATCAATGGGCTAGATATTTGCCGTTTGCTGCGTCATCAAGGAAACCCAGTACCAATTTTAATGCTGAGTGCTAAGGGTAGTGAAACTGACCGCGTGCTGGGGTTAGAGGTGGGAGCAGATGACTACCTGACCAAACCCTTTAGTATGCGCGAGTTAGTGGCTCGTTGTCGGGCTTTACTCCGCCGCCAACGCCTAAGTAATTTACCACCAGTACCAGTATTAAAATTCAAGGATATCACCTTGAATCCCCAAGAATGCCGCGTGCTGGTTCGTGGTACTGAGGTGAATCTTTCCCCCAAAGAGTTCCGCTTGCTGGAACTGTTTATGAGTTACGCCCGCAGGGTATGGTCACGGGAACAATTGCTAGATCAGGTTTGGGGGGCAGATTTCGTTGGTGATAGTAAAACTGTAGACGTTCACATTCGGTGGTTGCGGGAAAAATTAGAGCAAGACCCCAGTCATCCCGAATATATTGTGACTGTACGAGGTTTTGGCTATAGGTTTGGATAATTAGTTGGGATGTTGTTAGTTTTTAGTAGTCACCAAGAAACTAACAACTCAAATGCTTTTATTGGGATTTTTTCTGGGTTTAGCGGTAGGCATTGGGTTTTGGGTTTGGCAACAGGTTCAACTTAACCGTTACTTGGGGCGCTTACTCCGACCGTTAACCTCGCATTCTTACAAGATGGGACTGCTGCTGATTCCTGGGTTGCGGCAGGAAATAGCGATGGTGAAGCAGAACCAGCAAGATTTGCAGCAGTCATTACAAACTTACCAAGACCTGCTAGATTTTGCACCAGTGGGATATTTGCAGGTGGATGAGGAAAATCAACTGCTGTGGTGCAATCGACAGGCGCAGAAAATTTTGTATCTGCAAAGCTGGCAGCCAGAACAGGTACGCTTGTTACTGGAGTTGGTAAGGTCTTATGAACTTGATCATTTAATTGAGCAAACTCGTGATTTGCAAAAACCACAGACAGGAGAATGGATATTTCATCCATCTCGTGATGATGCGGCAGAGATGGCAACAATAAAATCTTTCGCTTTGCGGGCATCTAGTTTGCCTTTACCCAATGGACAAGTGGGAGTCTTTTTAGAAAATCGTCAACCCCTATTAGATATAAATCAACTACGCGATCGCTATTTTTCTGATTTAGCACACGAACTCAGAACCCCACTAACCTCAATTCGCTTGGTTGCGGAAACTTTACAAACCCGCTTGGAACCACCTTTAAATCGCTGGGTTAACCGCCTAATGCAAGAAGTTGACCGGCTGATTAGCTTGGTGCAAAGCTGGCTAGACCTCACCCAAATGGAAGCAAACCCAAACATGCAATTGCAAGCCAAAGCTGTAGAATTGCGATCGCTAATTACATCCGTTTGGGAAACACTAGAACCCTTAGCAGGGCGCCAACATCTGTCTCTTTCTTATTCGGGCCCAGAAAATGTTTGGATTAAGGCAGATCAAGCCCGTATGTACCAAGTTTTTCTCAACTTGCTAGACAATAGTATTAAATATAGTCTTCCTAGTACAAGTATTCACATTGAAGCGAAAATCTTATCAACAAAGGATAATCATACTGCTTCCCCAATTCTCGAAATAAATCTTATTGATTCTGGAGTTGGGTTTTCTGAGGCAGATTTACCCCATGTTTTTGAGCGATTTTATCGAGGAGATAAAGCGCGAACCCATTCCCCACAAGATGGTAACTCCATAGGGGCGATCGTTGGTAATGGATTAGGATTAGCGATCGTTGAGCAAATAATTCTCGCCCACGGTGGTTCAATCAAAGCTATGAACCATCCAGAAACTGGTGGTGCGTGGATGCAACTCCAATTTTGTGAAGTTATGGCAAACTCTTTAAGCCAAGACTATAGTTAGTAATATCTTCACCTTTGAGACAACAAGTGTGAAAGCTATCGATTACAATCCTAATCCTCAAAGACCTCAACTCGCCCGCGCCATTAGGCGCTTAGAACGGGATATATTACGCATGGGTGCTTTGGTAGAACAATCATTTCGCCTCAGCCACCAAGCGTTATTTGCTCGTAACTTAACAGCAGCTGAGGAACTTCCCCGATTAGATAAAAAGATCGATCGCTTTTATCGTCAAATCGAATCAGACTGTACGGCTATTATGACGCTGCAAGCGCCCACGGCTCAAGATTTGCGCTTCTTGAGTGCCTTTATGCAGCTGGTGCGCGACTTAGAGCGCATTGGCGATTATGCTGAGGATTTAGCTGAGATTGCGATTAAAATTTTTCCTTACGCACCTCATCCGTCAATGCCCGACATTGAAGCTATGTCCCTTCACGCGCAGTCGATGTTAGCAACTAGCTTGAAGGCTTTGGGAGATTTGGATGAAGCCAGTGGACGCCGTTTAAAGCACCTAGATGATACTGTAGATGATGCGTATGATCGCGTTTATCAGACTTTAGCCCAACAACGCGATGTGCCTGGTGTAGTCGAGCCAATTGTACTGCTAGCGCTAGCAATTCGTTGTCTGGAACGCATGGCAGATCATGCCACTAATATCGGTCAAAGGGTAGCATATATTGTCACCGGTCAACGCTCTTAATTGACCCAAAAACATGAGATGAGCATCGAATGCACCATCTTACATAGCGGTGCGTTAGGCTAAAGCCGTAAAACACCCTACTATTTTCATAATTATTTCTGCCTACGTATTTCCTGAATCTTAAGAAAATACTAAATAATTAAAAATAAGTTAACTAAATATTTTACTAAAAGCTTACCTATTCTTAAACTTGCACAATTAAAGTACTAGATAAACAACTGAAAAATTCCGGTTTATCTTACTGATAGATACCTCAAGACATAAGTTGTTTTTAGAAGAAAATTTTGAGTTAGTCTCTAGCTCTAATTAAGAAGAATACACTGTCAACTATATAACAAGTAAAATTTGATACAAATTATTAGAGTTTCTTAATGATTGTAAATAGCGAGATTCCCTGATAATTATTATGTAGTTAGGGTTAATGATGTATTCCACAACTCCTACTTCAAACTATTCTGCCCTGTCAACTCGCTCTGTTTTGGGCGAACAATTACCCCAGCAGATATTTACCCGTAGGGAAGTAATTCCACTTCAAAATGATGTACTTTGGCGGATTGAACACGGTGCAGTTCGTACCTTAACGTGGAGTGAAGATGGGACATTCATCACTCTCGGTTATTGGGGACTAGGGGATCTGATTGGCTATCCTTTGTCTAGGGTCAAGCCCTACCAGATTGAATGTCTCACAGGCGTGGAAATAAGCATTGTGCCACCTCATTTGTGGCATCAAGATATTAATGCTTTGTTGTCTCATATTCAACAGGCAGAAAATCTACTAAGCATTGTGCATCGAAAACCAATTTCGCTACGGCTATGGCAGTTTTTACTATGGTTAAGTGAAAAATTTGGACGTGATGTAGAAAAGGGAAAGTTAATTGATTTAAATGTTACCCATCAAGATATTGCTGAAGTCTTAAATACCACGCGGGTAACTGTTACCCGGCTCCTACAACAGTTTGAGGAAGAAGGAACAGTTTTCCGTCACAAACGCCGCATTATTTTGCGGTTACCAAATAAATTAATTAAAAATTATGGTTCAGCATTATGCTAAATGACTTGTGTTTATCACAGTATAAAGGTATAATCATGACTGTGATTGTGTGTAAAATTCCTGAAAGTAAAGTGTTTTAAGCATTTTATCATGACTGGATTATATAGGTGTGAGTGAGAGTAATAACATGACAAAACGATTTTGGAATCTTTGTAAGGTTAGTCCAGTTGTCCTAGCTGCTGCATTTTTCGGTGCCAATAGCGCTGTAGCTGCTGAAGTCAACGAACAGGTAACAAATGTTGCCCAGTTATCTGAAGCTCAAGATAACAACATCGGTCAGGTAACATCAGTTTCGCAATTTTCGGATGTGCAGCCCACAGATTGGGCATTCCAAGCTTTACAATCTCTAGTTGAGCGCTACGGCTGTATTGCAGGTTATCCCAACAGTACCTATCGTGGGAACCGTGCTTTGACCCGTTATGAATTTGCCGCAGGTTTGAATTCCTGTTTAGACCGAGTTAACGAACTTATTGCTACAGCTACTGCTGATTTGGTCACAAAACAAGACCTGTCTACTTTACAGCGCTTACAAGAAGAATTTTCTGCTGAACTAGCAACTCTGCGCGGTCGCGTGGATGGACTAGAAGCCCGTACTGCTGAGTTGGAAGCTAATCAGTTCTCCACTACTACCAAGCTGTCTGGGGAAGCAATTTTCAGCGTGTCTCAGGCTTTTGGCGATAGCCAAGCCCTTGGCTCCCGTACTCTGGTCAATAACAACGCACTTCGTGGCGGCGATTTAGATGCCAATATGGCCTTTGCCAATCGGGTGCGTTTAACCTTAAACAGCAGTTTCACAGGAACAGACCAGTTGCAAACTCGGTTGAATTCGGCAAACATTATTGCCAACAATTCAAGTACACCTAACATAGGTAGTGCTTCTACCGGCACTAACATGACCCGCTTGGGCTATGACGGCGGTACTGACAACGCCGTTTCAATCGATAAACTGAACTATGCTTTCAATCTGAGCGATGGAATACGTGTCAAGATTGATGCTACCGGTGCTGAGTTTAACGAAAACACCAACGTATTTAACCCTGACTTTAGAAGCAGTGGTTCAGGCGCTCTCTCCCGGTACGGACGTTTCAGCCCCATTTATCGTCAAGCTAATGACGGTGCTGGGATCACAGTTAATATTAATCCCAACGGACCTTTGACCTTGACGGCGGCTTATATGGCAACCGGAAGGAATAATGCTGCTAATCCTGCAAGTAGCACTGGACTATTTGATGGTAGTAACACAATTTTTGGTCAGCTTGCTTTTAAGCCCAATCAAGCCTTGAATATTGGTTTGACATACGCCCGTTCTTATTACAACGGTGCTGCAAACACCGCAGCAGCACCGGCTGCTAGCAACGCAATTACTCCCAGCGTATTTGGTGCTACAGGCAGCGACCTTGTAAATTCTCCCTTCGGACCTGTTCGGACTGAAGCCAACCACTACGGTGTAGAACTGAGCTTCAAACCCGCCGCTAAGTTAACTATTGGCGGTTGGGCAGGCTACAGCTTTCTTGAAGCTAAAACCAACGGTGCCACTCCTGCTACTGGTGTCACAGCAGGTAACAGTGCTGAATCATTCTATTGGGCTGCAACTTTAGGTATTCAAGACTTTGGTAAAGAAGGTAATGTCTTGGGTTTGATTTTTGGTCAACCACCTAGAATCACTAGCAGTGATGTCAGAGTCGGAGCCGCTAACGTAGAGCAGAGAGATAGAAATACCTCCTATCATTTAGAGGGTCTTTACAAGTTCAAGCTCTCCGATAATATTCTAGTGACCCCTGGCTTGTTGGTAATTTTCAATCCAGAGAACAACGACAACAACCAAACGATCTATGTAGGTACTCTACGTACTACTTTCACCTTCTAAAATTGGTGATGGGAAATAAAGCTCAGAATTAGATAAGCAAAACCCCACTTTTAGGTGGGGTTTTGTTTAAGAAAAAATTAGCTATGTAGGATTATAATCTGGCTGATTGGATATATCTGTTGAGGGGCGATCGCTACTCCAAGCCCACCACACAGAACCACAGTGACAGTAGTAAAACTCTTGCCATTTGCGACGACGGTCTTCTGTAAGTACAGGCGATCGCCGATTTAGCCAAACTTTTTCAGCTTCTCGGCTACTTGAGTGGCAATTAGGACAGAAAAATTCGTATGCATGTATTGCCTTATTTGTCCATTCAGGCGGGAGGGTAGCAAAAGCGTCCATGTAGTTATAAGTGTAGTAGCAATGGTTATCCAAAACTTTGAGGTTTTGAATTTAGCGGCAAACGGATATGATAAAATCCCGCCACACTATCAAACTGCTTAATCAATATTCTTATGGCTTAATCTGAATCTATTCACTTTCTCGCCATTTACAGAGGTTTTCATTAATAGAACAACCATTTAGAAAGACTGCGATCGCATCTCACAAATCAAAGGTTAACACGAATGACAACTAAAATAGTTACCATGCACATTATGGCTAATAATTAAATTTATGGAGCCAAATGTTGAAATTCGCCGTTTGTTAGATGTGATGCCTGCCTCTGGTCGGATGACGACAAAAATCGTTAGTAAGCCACAGCAGGCAAAAGTGATTGACGCCTCCTTTCCTCAACCCTGGAATGGGGAGCGACCGATATATATTAATTTCGATTTGTGGCGTCGTCTGACCAAGCAGCAACGAGACTTGCTGCTGTTGCAGATGGTTAGCTGGTTGACAGGGGTGAAGTGGTTTAAACCCGACATTTATCAAGGTGTAGTACTGGCGGGGCTGTTAGGCGGATTATTAGAAGCAGCACAGTCAGATGTAGTGGGTGTAGCCGTAGCCGGGGGATTAAGTGCGATCGCTGCTTTTCGGATCTGGCGCACTAATAAGTCTCAAGAGTCAGAGTTAAATGCCGATGCAGCAGCAATTGGCATAGCACAACGGCGTGGTTATCCAGAAGCTGAAGCAGCGCAGCACCTGTTATCTGCAATTGAAGCGGTAGCCAAAATTGAAGGGCGTTCTGGTTTAGATTTTACCGAGTTGATTCGTTGCCAGAACTTACGAGCGATCGCGGGTTTATCACCAGTGGGTATGCCAGAAAGTTATGATAAGTAGAATAAATGTCTCTGCTGCATATTTGTAGCAACATTTAAAGTGAAAAGTCTTTATATGGGTTTTTGAGAGCGATCGGTAAAACTTAACTTAAATTCTGTCAGTTACTAATGGAGTTGATGGGAATGGGTAACTTTATTATTTTTGCCTTGATAGTGGTTTACGGAGGCGGCGTTTGGAAGTTTTGGAATGGCTTTGGGCGGACTAATTTTAATCCAACTTTGACCAATCGCATTGGTTTATCTTTGCTATGGCCAGCTTTGTTTATTACAAATCAATCCTATCGTCGAAACTTTAGAAAGGCGTTGAAGGGCTAGAGTTTACTATTAAGTTTAAAGTCATCTGAACCTGATGGTGGCCTATATCCAAATATAAATCTAAGTCACCAACCCCCTTTCCCTACTAGGGAAAGGGGGTTGTGTTTGCTCATCCTAGAAGGAGAGGAATTAGGGGAGGGATAAGTTCGTATTTTTTACAAGTGCAACCCATTAGCAGTTGGGAAGTAGTGTAGCTGATGAATTTACAAATTATTTATTTGGTTAGCAGATGGATTGCTGCACCTACAGCTGCACCATCAACAGCATTCCCAAGGGTATCTTTGCTATCGCCGGTAATTACGCCAGTTACTGCGCTAGCCCCTGCACCTACTCCAATATCTTGAACAACACTCCGGTTACGGCGATTGCGAGTGTTTCTCAGACCATTTGCACCATTAACAGCTGCACCAGTGACACCACCTTTAACAGCATTGTTTAATACATTACGCTTTCCTCTCACTGCTCCGGTGACCACATTGGTAACAGCCCCAATACCTGCATCTCTTAATACTTGGTCATCAGCAGCAGCCGGTTTAGCGGGAACTAATGTGACACCAGCTAAACTTGCAGCCATGAGGCTGGGTAGAAGTGTGCGTTTTAGAATATTATTCATTGTGTTACCTTCTCAAAACATCAAACAATTGGATAAAAGCAAAGTTACTGGAGTCAAAGAAAATTATATTTTTTCAATTGGACAACAGCAACTATCTATTGTTTGAGGACATATACATAATCGCATTTATAAAGTCATAATTGCATCCCCTGAAAGCATGAATATAGATTCAGTCTTCAGAAGGCCTTGCTGATTCATTAGGCGATACTAGAGATTACATATTGACAAAATCAACTAAATATGCAGTGTAGATTTTTAAGTATGAAAGCTTGATTTTTTCAGTACTAGCAAGCGATTTCTGATGATAAATCCCGTACTGTTTACCCTATCTATCTAAAGATAGTTGACAAAATAACTAAACTAACTAACAGGGGTTAATATTTTAGGACTTACGCAAAATTGTCTCAAAAACCTGATTTGTCGTAGCGGTAATTCATGAATTACCGCTACTTCAGAACTTTTTTGCGTAAGTCCTGTATTTAATTCTCTTAGTTTAGCAGCCAAGGGTTGCGATCGCGCTTCTGTTTGCTGCGATCGCTTCCATCTGTTTGTAGCAAATCACCCTGATTATCCTACTAGCGCAGCCAGGGTAATTCTGGATTCTGATAGCGGCCTTGCCAAATTCTTAATTCCCCAGCCGTCGGTTTAATACCATAATGGCCATGTTCATTAGCAGGTAATAGCTGATATTGACACCTGAGCAATTGATACACCTCTACACTGGCTTTCTTCACTTCATAAATGCCAGAAATATTTTAAGAATCGGTTTACACCAATTTTCTAAATTAATCCGATGGACTCTTACCAAATCAGAATCATTGGAAACTAGAATTAATTCGCGTGCGATTGCTGTAGCCGCTATCAATATTCAATGAATCTTTATTTTAATTACGCATTTTTTCGGTAGCATTCCTTCAAAAAATTAAATAAGCTGATAAAAAGTTATTTAGAGTTCAAAAACGTGGATATCATTCAAAATATCAATGAATCATTTACCTTTGCAACAGTAGGCGCAGTGGTGGGAGTGGCTCTGTACCACAGTATTGGAGGTGCAGGTTTAGCAATCGGAGGAACTGCTTATGGAATAGGTTTAGTAGGATTTGCTGGGACTGGTGCAGTTGCTGGATTAGCTATTTACGGGATGAAAAAGTCAGTTTTTGGATAATTAAGTTCGCTTTTGAATTGTTTTTAAATTGAACAATTGGGGAAATTAAAAGAATAAATTTAAAACCCCTGTTTTGAAATACTTTTGGAGAAAAGAGTAATGATATTAGATGTATCTAGTAAATAAGTCACTTTGTCTATTTTCTCTTTACTGCTTCATCGTACATTTTTATTTGCTCTGGCGTCAAATCGTTTAAGGTACCAGAAACAGCTTCTAAAACTAGGATACTATCAATTCTGCGTGTTAAATCATCATCTTTAATTGCTCGCATTTCTTCTGGTGAAAATTTACCAAACAGGTCTACCAGCATTTCAATCATTTCCCATTTTTTTAATTTCACCAAGTACAAGCTATTGCTTTTAAATAGGTTGTCTACAATTGGCGATATCCGGTTAGTAAGTTCTTGATGATAGCTAGAAACTTCTTGCATAACTTCTCCCTCATTCATCAACTAATTAGCCCAATTATAAACGATTCTATTCTGCGCTTCTCTCAGCGCCCCTCTGCGTAAAAAAAAGGTGGACAAGATGCCCACCCCACAAAATTTTGAGAATATTCTGTTGCTATTAACCCAACAATTGTTTAGCCTTAGCTAATACATTATCAACGCTAAAACCAAACTTCTCTAAACAAACACCACCTGGAGCCGAAGCACCAAAGCGATCAATACTAACGCAATCGCCTTCAGTACCCACATACTTGTGCCAACCGAAACTGCTACCAGCTTCTACAGACAAACGCTTGGTGACAGCTTTCGGCAGAACGGACTCTTTATAAGCCGCATCCTGTGCTTCAAACAGATCCCACGCGGGTAGCGAGACAACACGAACTTTCTTGCCTTCAGCCTTGAGTTTCTCGGCTGCGGTGACGCAGAGGCTTAATTCTGAACCAGTACCAATCAAGATGATATCGGGTGTACCTTGGCTATCAACTACTGTGTATCCACCCTTTGCCACACCCTCAATTGATGTACCTGCCAAGTTGGGGACATTTTGACGGGTGAATGCCAACAGAGATGGAGCGTTTTGCTTCGACTTTTCGATCGCTATTTTATAAGCGCCAGAGGTTTCATTACCGTCTGCGGGACGAAACACGGTTAAATTAGGAATGGCTCGTAAGGAAGCAAGAGTTTCAATGGGTTGGTGTGTTGGCCCATCTTCACCTTGTCCAATGGAATCGTGAGTCATCACCCAAATCGAGCCAGCTTGAGAAAGGGCGGATAAACGGATGGCAGCACGCATATAATCTGTGAAGATCAAGAAGGTAGCACCATAAGGAATTAATCCTGAAGCGTGCAGCGCTATACCATTACAGATTGCGCCCATAGCATGTTCCCGCACACCAAAGTGGATGTTGGGGTTTTCGTAGTTCCCTTTTTGGAAGTCGCCCTTACCCTTGATTTCGGTCAAGTTGGAGTGGGTTAAGTCAGCTGAACCACCAATCAATTCAGGTAAAACTGCCGCCAGTTTGTTAAGGCAGGTTTCTGAGTGTTTGCGGGTGGGTAATCCTTTGTCTTCTGGGGTGTAGGTTGGTAATACTTTATCCCAACCGTCGGGCAGTTTGCCGCTTATGTAGCGTTCAAATTCAGCCGCTTCTTGGCCATACTTAGCTTTGTAGTCGGCAAATGTTTTGTTCCAGTCGCCTTCGTAGCTTGCGCCGCGTTCCACTGCTTTGAGCGTGTGGTTGAGGGCTTCTTGTGGAACATCAAAAGGCTCATATTCCCAACCCAAATTTTTCCGAGTCAAGGCAATTTCGTCTCCACCCAAAGCAGCACCGTGAATACCAGCAGTGTTTTGTTTGTTGGGAGAACCATAACCGATGGTGGTTGTCACCTTAATCATCGATGGTTTATCGGTGACAGATTTAGCTTCTTCAATTGCTTTGGCGATCGCTTCTAAATCGGTATTACCATCTTTGACATGCAAAACATGCCAACCGTAAGCTTCAAAGCGCTTGGAAACATCTTCGGTGAATGCCACATCTGTGGAACCGTCGATGGAGATGTGGTTGTCGTCGTACAGAGCGATCAGTTTGCCTAATCCCAAGTGTCCTGCGAAAGAACAAGCTTCACCGGAAATTCCTTCCATGTTGCAACCGTCACCCACAATCACGTAGGTGTAATGGTCAACAATCTTGGCATCGGGTTTGTTATATTTAGCGGCAAGATGGGCTTCAGCGATCGCTAAACCAACTCCATTGGCAATTCCTTGACCCAAGGGGCCAGTTGTGACTTCCACACCTGGGGTCATGAAGTTTTCGGGGTGTCCAGGGGTTTTGGATTCCCATTGACGGAATTGTTTGATATCTTCAATGGTGACGCTATCGTAGCCTGTCAAGTAGAGTAGGGCGTACTGCAACATCGAGCCATGACCGGCTGACAAGACAAAGCGATCGCGGTTAAACCATTTGGGATTTTTGGGATTAAACTTCAAAAAGCGATCCCAGAGGACAAAAGCCATCGGAGCCGCGCCCATTGGTAGTCCTGGGTGTCCCGATTTTGCTTTTTCTACGGCATCAACAGCCAAGAAGCGGATCGAGTTAATACAAAGTTCTTCGAGGGACAGTTCTTTGGCGGATTGGGTTGCAACAGTCATAATCTCTTGTTTTTAACGACGGGTTAGCATTCTTGGTAGCTTCTCTTGCTGGGGTTATTTTAGATTCCCCACAGTATCCTCATCATCCCATTCCCGCTTGTCGATGGACAAGCGGGATCTCCTGAGTTTATGGTGATAAATCAAGCTGATAATTGGGTCATGCTGAACGCTTAAGTTATATCGGAATGATATTTCTGATACTTTGGGCATGGGGCATGGGGCATGGGGCATGGGGCAAATGAGCAGAGTCGGATAAAACTACTGAATTCTGGCTCTTGAATTCTGACTCCTGAATTCTGACTCCTGACTTCTTTTAAACGTATTTCTTAAAGGCCAGTGTGACATTATGACCGCCAAACCCAAAAGAATTGGATATTGCCACCTCGACTTTTTGAGCGCGGCTAAAGTTAGGCACGTAATCTAAGTCACACTCTGGATCGGGATTTTCCAGATTTATTGTCGGTGGAATTTGGTCATTAGCGATCGCCAGCACTGTTGCAACTGCTTCAATACCTCCAGAACCGCCCAATAAATGACCTGTCATAGATTTGGTGGAGCTAATTGCCACCTTATAGGCATGTTCTCCCAAGGCTTTTTTGATTGCTGAGGTTTCAGTTGAATCATTAGCTGGGGTACTAGTGCCGTGGGCATTAATATAGCTAATCTGGTCGGGGGTTATGCTGGCATCTTTGAGCGCTAGTTCGATTGCTCTAGCTGCTCCAAGTCCACCAGGGACGGGGGAAGTGATATGGTAAGCGTCACAGGTCATACCATAGCCGATCATTTCGGCATAAATGTGAGCGCCGCGACTTAGGGCGTGTTCCAGTTCTTCGAGAATTAAAATTCCTGAACCTTCACCCAAGACAAATCCATCGCGATCGCGGTCAAAGGGACGGCAAGCTTTATGCGGATCGTCATTGCGAAAAGAGAGGGCTTTGCAAGCGGCAAACCCAGCCATCGATAATGGTGTCACAGCAGCCTCTGTTCCGCCGCAAATCATCGCTTGGGCATATCCTCCTTGGATTAAGCGAAAAGCATCGCCTACAGCGTTGGAGCCAGCAGCGCAGGCAGTTACTGGGCAGGAATTTGGCCCTTTAGCACCCGTGTGAATTGCCGTTAATCCTGCTGCCATATTGGCGATCATCATCGGTATCATGAATGGACTACAGCGATCAGGCCCACGGTTGAGGTAGATAGTTTGCTGGTCTTCTAATACCTTAATGCCACCAACGCCAGAACCGATCATGACACCTACCTGTTCTGCATTCAGTTCATTAATAACTAACTGCGCGTTAGCTAGAGCCTGTTTTGCTGCCGCAACCCCAAATTGGGCAAATCGATCCATGCGCTTGGCCTCTTTGCGCTCCAAGTAATCATGTGGATCGAAGTTTTTTACTTCACCAGCAATGCGGCAATCATGGCGAGACGCATCAAAAAATGTGATGTGGTCAATGCCATTACGTCCACTCAATAATCCATCCCAATATTCTGTTGCTGTGTTACCTATAGGTGTAATCGCGCCAACACCAGTTACAACAACGCGTTTACGTGTATAATCTGTCATGATTCAGTTAAAGGTGGCGAAAAAGCAGCAGGCATTAAACAGTGCTAAGTTTCGTTAGCGTTAGCGGGGCGTTTAGCCCATCCTGAGTTCTGAGTTTTGGAAGCATCCAAAGATGGAGAAAACTCCGAACTTTTGCCTCCTAAAACTCTAACTCTTAAACTTTTAACCGTTCAGCACTCAGTGAAAAGTCAAAGCAGTGGTTTTTGCCTAGATGCCCAGAGGGGGCGAGACATAGCCATCTAAACTTCCAAGACTCAAAACTTTTTTAAGCTGATGCGGTAACTTTGTTATTGATGTAATCTACTGCGTCTTGAACCGATACAATCTGTTCGGCAGCTTCGTCGGGAATTTCGATATCAAATTCTTCTTCCAAAGCCATCACCAGTTCAACGGTATCTAACGAATCTGCTCCTAAATCTTCCATAAATTTGGACTGGGGAGTGATTTTGTCAGTATCTTCAACACTCAGTTGTTCGATGACGATTTTTTTGACCTTATCAAAAAGTTCGGTTTGGCTCATAAATAATAAAAGTCCTTAACCAGTTGCTAGGTTCTGCTCTTTATGGGAGACATTGTTTTGAGCATATACATCTTATCGTCAAGCGCGATCGCCCGTATACTACCAAGGGTTTTTCTGTTAGAAAATCCCTCCCGTTCCTCAAAAGAATCGGGTAAGTTTTCTTAGAATTGGGTATAGGAGTGGGCTATGCCATTGCCAACAGCATGTAAATGCTTTGATTGTCCAATTATTGCTAACTTTTTTTACAATGTCTCGCTCTGTATTTACAGCCTTGCTAGCAATCAGAATATATAGACGCTGCGGCTTTGAACCTAGACGGTTAAAGAGACGGTGAACGTCAAATATCACAGCTGAAATGCTAACAAGGAATAATAAAACAGTTATTGTTTTAGAGCGATCGCTCTAACCCAAACATACCTCTATGCTATCTCAGACACTCAAATACGCTTATTTTCCCGGTTGTGTTGCCCAAGGGGCCTGTCGGGAACTTTACCAGTCAACTCAAGCGCTTACCCAAGCACTGGGTATTGAACTGGTTGAACTTAAAAAAGCTGCTTGCTGCGGTTCTGGCATATTTAAAGAAGATTCTAAACTGCTGGAAGATACAGTCAACGCCAGAAATATTGCCCTAGCAGAAGAATTAAATTTGCCCTTACTTACCCATTGCAGCACTTGTCAAGGTGTTATCGGTCATGTGAACGAACACCTGAAAGAATGCCAAACAACTGACCCTGCCTACATTCAACAAGTTAATGGCTTGCTGGATAAAGAAGGCTGTTCACCTTATCGCGGCAGTACCGATGTTAAACATCTTCTCTACGCCTTAGTAACAGATTACGGTTTAGAGGAAATTACCAAACGTGTCACCCGGAAGTTAACTGGATTAAAATGCGCCGCTTTTTATGGCTGTTATCTCCTCCGCGCCCAAAAATCTATGCCTTATGATGACCCCTTTCAACCGGAAGCGATGGAAAATATGTTTCGGGCGGTGGGTGCAACACCAATTTATTACCGAGGCCGGACACAATGTTGTGGTTGGCCCCTGGCTAGCTATGCTACTACCCAATCTTTCAAGATGGCGGGGATGCATATTCAGGATGCTTTGACTTCTGGTGCTGACTGCATAGTTACACCTTGTCCTCTGTGCCACTTAAATTTAGATTCGCGTCAGCCAGAGGTGGAAAAGGTTATTGAACAAAAGTTAGGTTTACCAGTGTTGCATTTACCCCAGTTAATTGCTTTGGCACTTGGGGTTAGTCCAAAAGAACTGGGTTTAGATCGCCACGTTGTTTCCACAAAGCCAGTATTGGAAAAGTTAGGATTTTAGAACTTATAGCGGTTCTCGGTTGAGGAGGTACAGAACCCCACCCCCAACCCCCTCCCCGCAAGCGAGGAGGGGGCTATGATGTAACTCATTTGATTGGGAAAAGCTATTTTCTAATCAACAATTAAAAATTTTAAACCTACGGAGGTGGGTTTTTTCTGTGTAGCCGCGACTTCTAGTACAGCACGGCAAAAATCAAGCTACCATTTAAAACAAGTAAAAGCTTTGATATAGCGTTTCTCGTTTACGTGAGGTACACCCGTAGGGGCACGGCACTGCCGTGCCCTTACACTTGTGGATATAATGTTGTACCGCATGTGAATGGGAACTGCTATATACAAAACTTTTGAATGCGTGACTTTTGACTTCCGCTTTGCGGCACTATTCGCCAGGGCTATCTTTGAATTTACGTTGCAATTGTTTTAGCGATTGATACATATCTGGCAGGCGATTATAAACAGCACATACCTTGAGATATAGTTTGTAAGGAATGGCTGGAGATCCGCAGACAACTTCTCCTGGTGCAACATCGCTGTGAATTCCAGTTTGAGCAGATGTCATCACCCCATCTCCGATCTTCACTTGGTTGGCTATTCCTGTTTGTCCAGCTAAAATAACGCGATTTCCCAGTTTAACACCTCCTGCCATGCCAACCTGACCTGCGATCGCACAGCCTGAACCGATTTGGCAACCATGACCTATTTGCACTAAGTTATCAATTACTGTATTGCGACCTATCCGTGTTTCGCCGACGGCTGGGCGATCGATGGCACTGTTACAGCCAACTTCCACGCCATCTTCTAAGACTGTATAGCCGGATTGTTCCATTTTTAACCAACCAGTTCGGGTAGGAACAAAACCAAAGCCTTCTGCACCAATGACAGCACCACTGTGAATCACACAATCTGCACCAATGCGGGTGCGTTCGTGGATGGTACTATTGGCGTGTAAGGTGGTGCGATCGCCTATTTTGGCATCTGGATAAATCACCACATTGGGATGGATAATTGCGCCATCGCCAATTTCCACCCCTTGCTGAATCACAGCATGGGGGCCAATGTAAACATTATTACCAACTTTTGCGGTCGAGTGAATCACAGCAGTAGGATGAATTTCTGGGATGGGGCGATATGGTTGGTAAAAAAGTGCGATCGCTTTGGCAAACAATAATCGCGGATCTGGGGTTGCAAGCCAGACAATACCGCTCTCTTGTGCAAGCACTTGTAATTTTTCGTCTTGAGGCAAAATTAAAGCACTAGCATTGGTTTTAGCGACAAAAGACCCAAATTTTGCCCCTTCTACGTAGCTGAGAGTACCGTTGCTAGCTTCATCAATGGCTGCTACCCCTGTAATTTCTGGGTCATGGTCTGGGTTGATAGTCAAGCTATGATTGGTAGCGGCATCACCAAATTGGCGGAGGATTTCGCTGAATTTCATTGTTGGGTGTATTCAAAATTGATCTACAATGCCAAGACAATTTTCCCATTCCGGATTACGAATTAG
>Ga0335394_10000752_pt1 | contig 35383 bp, 20 predicted proteins | sample MAT03_FD_205741 | JGI IMG/M metagenome (GOLD analysis project Ga0335394, IMG submission 205741) | Freshwater microbial communities from Lake Fryxell liftoff mats and glacier meltwater in Antarctica - MAT-03 (spades assembly) (version 2) ...
GGTGCAGGAACAGAAGGTTGCCGCGGATTTCGGTGATTTGCGTTTAAAAGATATTTAGTTAATTGAAACGTGAAAGATACTTCAAGAATACCCGCAAAATATAGATCAGCGTATCCGATAGCTATCGAATCTGTGAAATCAGTGGCAAAAAAGGTGCGCAGCCATCAGATACTCTGCGCGCAGAGCCAGGCGGTGCTCCAGGCACTCTGAAAATTAAAGCCGCCGGTGATCCCGTCTACGTTCATTACTTCGCCTGCGAAATACAAACCCGGCAGCACTTTGCTTTGCATGCTTGTAAAATCTATTTCTTTTAAATTGATACCGCCGCAGGTCACAAATTCTTCTTTAAAAGTTGTTTTGCCTTCCATCTTAAAAGTGCTGCTGCAAAGGTTTTCTGCGAGCTTGTTGAGGTGTTTGTTGTTGATCTCGGCCCAGGGCTTGTCGTTGGTGATGCCTGATGATGTACACAAAAATTCCCACAGTCGTTTAGGAAGATCAAATGCTGTGTTGGATAAAGGCAGGGCCTTGTGTTTTTCTTTCTGAAGTGTTTTCAGAGTTTCTATTACTTCGTCTATTTTTAAAGGATATGCCCAATTGACGCGGATTTGCGAAGTATAATTCAAATCGAAAAATTCCTGAGCGGCAAAGGCAGAGAGCTTAAGAACGGCGGGGCCGCTGAGTCCCCAATGCGTAATTAAAACGGGACCGCTATAATTTAGTTTTGTACCTTGAATGAGGACCTGCGCATTTTTTACGCTAACGCCCTGCAGTTCTTTTTTAATGTCTTCTTTGGGAAGATTGAGTGTGAAGAGACTAGGAATTGGTTTATCGATGGTATGCCCGAGATTTTTTAAAAGGTCGTAAGCGCCAGATTTGTTATGTCCGCCCAAGGCGCAGACCATGGCATCAGCACTAAAACTGTCTTGGTTCGTTTTTACACTAAATTGCTCTTTTATTTTTTGAATTGAGAAAACTTCGCACTGTGTGATGATCTTTATTTTGAGTTCAGTAGCTAAATTTAAGAAACAATCAATGATCGTTTGACTATGGTTAGAGTCGGGGAACATGCGCCCATCTTCTTCCGTTTTTAAAATGACTCCTTGTTTTTTGAACCAATCAATAGTATCCTGCACGTTAAATCTTGAAAATACCTGTCGCAACTCTTTGCTGCCGCGTGGATAATTTTTTATAAGTTCTGTAGTTTCAAAACATTGGTGTGTTACGTTGCAACGTCCGCCACCAGACACTTTTACTTTCGAAAGCAGCTTGTTTGTTTTTTCGAGAATGGTAATTTCGAAGTTCTGGTTTTTCATAGCCAGGTTAATAGCAGCGAAGAAACCCGCAGCGCCGCCGCCAATAACTATGATGTGTTTTTTGATCTGCTAAAATTACTAATTGTATTTGGGATTAGAGGTTATAGAAGAAGGAATTACGAATTCCTTAATTTTGTTTTTACCGCAGGATTATAAATCCTGCTGAGCGGGGTGCTGGCGTTTATCACCTCACTAGTCAAACAACGTGGAGAAAAAGTCCTTATCTCCTAATTTGTATCTGGCGTTGTTTCCTTGTTCATAAATATAGTGTCCATCTGAATTAAATGTTCTAACAGAGTTTCTAAAACGTATTCTGATTTATGGTTACATTAATAACTGTGATAGCCAATTGCTAGACTTTACTCATAAAACAATAGGGCAATAATACAATTTGCTAGACGTTAACACTTAAAAATTTAGACCAATAATCCACTCTATGAATATTGCACAGCATTCTCTGAAAGTCGTTTTTATACTGACAATTTTAACAAGTTGCAAGAAGAATTATTCATCCATTTGCGACAATGTTGCAAGTAATATAGGAATAAATGGAAATGGAGCCGGTGTCTATCCAATCTCAGCACACAATAAATCGAGGGCAGCAGATAAATGTAGCGAAAAGTCAACTTATATTCCCAACACGACACCAAAACAGTTTGACGTTTACTGCAAGCTTAAATAAACAAGATGCTATAACAGCGGTCTTGCAGCATTTTTTGTGGGTTAACTTTCAAATGTTTAAATTGGACTTACAAAAAAACGCCGCAGGGGGTACAAAACGATATCAATAATTATAATTTTCCCACAAAATTACTTTAAAGCTAAAGTCGGTCTAAGGGGCTTTAATTTATTCTAAAGAATTTTCTTTTTCGCATGTTGTCTTGTATCATAAAAAACCAAAAGATTGATCTGATTTTTCCTGATGCGGTAAATGAGTAAATTGCGTTTGGTGATTAAAACTTCATGAATCCTTTTTACCCGAACTTCTGAATTTTATGGATTCTGATTCAATTTCTTTTAAGACCTTTTCTGTGTGGGAGACTAATTTTTCTGGTTCTTTATTAGTCCATTTCTTTTCCAAATATTCTATAATTCTTTCAAACCTAGTGATTGCTCTATTCGACCAAATTATTTTTTTAGCCATTTGTCATACCGCTTCATTACCTGCTCGTTAGAGGTCCCGCCACCCTTATCAAGTTCTTTCATCGCTATTTCAACGTCTGACTTAATATCATCGTGCAATTCATCCCACAGGTCAGCATCTTCTTTTTTGATAAGGGCTTTTATTTTTTCTAATAAAGGCATACTGTCAATATTCAAGGTCATTTGAGTAAGTTTTGTTTTTTCAGTGGACAAGCTCATTTGAAATGATTTTACTAAAACAAATTTACAGATTTCTACTTGGAGCGGCAAGTGTCAACCGAGTTAAAGTACTGAGCAAGATTTGCCTTCTTCCTGCGCAAGAATAAAAAACCCCGCTCCGCAGGATTTGCAATCCTGCGGCACATCAATACAACATGTGGATTTACAATCCACTCACACAGTAATTAATCTTTGTGGTAAGCACTCAACGTCCAATATCCCCTCCAAACCAGTGTAGTTTCTGGCAGACGAATAAAGCCAGTTCTTTGGTTCTTTAACAAAACCAGCTTCTACGGGATTATTATGAATGTAGTTGATCTTGTCCCAGATAAATTTTTCACTGAACAGTTCAATTGCGTGATTTCCTTCCTGCCAGAATTTGTACTCAGTGTGTTTTTTTACTGCTCGCAGCATTCATCATAAAAATCGGTATCATCCATTCGCGCCCGCTTTCAGGTTCTTCCCGTATTTGTTCTACTATTTTTTTACAAGTATATTTTTTGAAGTCACGAACGACATCTTTTAAAAGAAATGGTTCGTTAGTATTTACAATCAAATGCACGTGATTGGTCATTATTAAATAAGCGAATACTACTAATCCTTTGTTCTGCTTACAGTAGTTTAAAGAATCGATAAAAGTATCCCTGTGATTTTTACGCGAAAAAACATCTACCCAGTTTACAACTGTCATAGTAAGAAAATAGGCCTTGTTAGTTTTTATGGTTTGTTTGACGGAAGTTTTCACAATTAAATCTACTTGTTTTAGAAGGAATTACAAGTTCCTTTATTCTGTTTTTACCGCAGGATTGCAAATCCTGCGGAGCGAGGGTCTGATTGACCGGAATTTACGCTTGAGTACAGATCATCGTATCCAAAGCCCACCTAAAGCGCACCCAAAGGTAAGGATAGTGTATGGGAAGTCGCACTATTGCGTAAGTTGCTAATAGTCAGAGCGAGTTTGCGCGAGATAGTTTCCTGTGCATTGTAATACCAAATCCAAATATTATTTAGGCCAAAGCATAAATAATATTTGGGTGCGTGGCCTCTGCGTGGCATTTGGTAGATGCCGTTCCTGTAAACAAATGGTTCAATAAACTTAAGTGAAATTGGACCATATTGTTTTTGGAATCGTTATAAATAATTGTGAATTGGGAGGATAAGGATTCGTTGACCGTGATTTACAATAGATAAAAAACTCCCCTGAACTTATCAAGTCAGGGGAGCTTTTTTGAATAGTTTAATCGCTTATTTAATCAGTTCAATCCAACCTTTGATAACCTTAGATCCATTACCTAAATCAATTAAGTAGAAATAAGTATTGGAAGAAAGCTTACTCGTGTCATCTTTCATTGGCCAAGCTTTGTCAAGGTTGTTGTAGCCTTTCATTTCAAACACTTGTGTTCCCCAACGGTTATACACGGTAACTTTGTTGTTCGGGAACTCTTCAATGTTATCGATCAAAAGCACATCGTTAATGCCATCACCGTTAGGCGTAACTCCGGTAAAGACTTTCACTTCACAAGTACCACCCAAATCTGTAAGTACGATTGGATCGATCACCACAGAATCTGTTTTCACGAGTGAACCATTTACAGTGTAAGTAATTTTTACCGTGACCTTGTAGCTTCCTGATTTTTGATTAAAGATGCTGTCACAGGTGCTGGCCGGACAAAGTGTAGGCGAACCCCAAACATAAGTGATGCTGGAACGTGAGTATGAGCTTACAGTATGAATAGCAATGTAGCCATCGTCTTTACCAATACAACTAATGTCTTTTTTAGTAGCAAAAGCAGTGAAGCTTGCCGGACAGATCATTACCGATTGGGTGTAAACAACTGTGTTGGTGCAGGAATTTACATCGGTTGCGCTGATTGTAAAGATGCTGGTAGCAGTTGGCGTGATTACGATGCTGGCCGTGTTTTCACCCGAACTCCAGGAATACGTAGCAGCACCAGATACAGTGAGTGTAGAAGATTCTGCCTCACAACTTATCGAAGGAGAACCACTCACAGAAAGTAGCGGTAAGTTGTTAACCGTTATGGTAGCCACTGCGGTATTCTCACAATTATTAGCATCGGTGGCACTTAGCGTATAAGAAGCAGTACTGGTGGGAGAAAAAACAACATTGTCACTGATGCCCGTGTTCCAGGTATAAGTAGCCGCGCCACTTCCACTGAGCTTGGTAGAGCCACCCAGACAAATAGCGGAGTTAGTTGCATTGATCGTTAGAGAAGGGAGTGCGTTTACCGTTACAGAAACAACCGTTACGTTGGTACTGGTGCAACCTGCAGTGTTGGTCCCGGTAAGGGCAAAAGTAGTAGAGATTGCAGGAGCAAAAGAAACGCCATCAAGAGCACCGTTCGTCCAGCTGTAAGTAGAAGCTCCGCTGCCATTTACAGTAATAGATTGACCTGCACAGATCATCGTATTAGAGATCGAGGCAGTCACTATTGGAAGTGCATTCACACTCACGGTTTCAATAGCCGTGTTCATGCTGGTGCAACCTGCAAGGCTCGAACCGGTAAGAGTATAAGTAGTTAAAGTAGAAGGAGAGACCGCAAAAATGGTAGCATTAGATACCCCGGCATTCCAAGTATAAGAGGCAGCTCCGACAGCAGTTAAAGTTGCAGAACCTCCGTTGCAAATCACAGAGCCAGAAGAGGCAATGGTTACTATTGGCGTATTATCTACTGTAATAGATACTACAGCAAGATTGGTACTTGTACAACCGGTTAGAGCGTTTGTACCATTCACAGTATAAGAAGAAGTAACAGTAGGCGAAAAGGCCACGGTATTGGTCGCACTAATAGCACCGCTCCATGTGTAAGTAGAAGCACCACTACCAAAAACACTGGTGCTAAAGCCATTACAGATAGCTGTTTGTGTAGCATTGGCAGTAACAGTCGGTAAGGCGTTAACCGCTACCGAGATGGCCACTGTGTTTACTCCGGCACAACCATTAGCACTGGTTCCGGTAACACTGTAAACAACGTTAGCAGAAGGAGAAAGTGTAAAGCCTGTTCCGGAAAGTATTCCTGGGTTTACAGAATACGTTGCGGCTCCACCCGGAGTAATGGCTAACGCAGCCCCGTTACAGATCACTGTGTTATTAGTGCTTGCGGTGATAGTAGGATTAGCATTTACAGTAATGAGCTGAGTGGCAAGATTAGTGCTGGTACACCCTGTTAAGGCATCTGTTCCGTTCACAGTGTAAGTAAGTGAAGTAGTCGGGCTAAAAGCAACACCATTGGTAACGGTTGGTGTTCCACCGGTCCACGTATAAGTTGAAGCTCCACCACCAGTAAGTGTAGTTGTGATGCCACTACAAATCACTGCGCTGGCCGTATTGGCAGTTACTACAGGAAGTGCATTGCAGGTTCCGGTAACCGCATAGTCGTAAGGCGATTCATTACAATCGTTATTGATAATGTTGATGGTTGCATTTTTAACCCCACTGGTTGTAGGATTAAAGTTTACCGTAAAGATTGCCTGAGAACCTGGAAGAATAGGCGAGGCCGGTGTTAAAGCACCTACAGTAAATAAAGTAGCATCTGTTCCACTCATGGTAATGCTTGCTACAGTTAAATTTGCAAAGCCTGCATTTTGAACCGTATACGAACGCGTTACTGTAGTCCCTATACAAATAGCGCCAAAACTTGTATGATCTGTGAGGGAAGGAATAATATCTCCATCTACAATAGTAACAGCATTGCCCAGTACATTGATCTCAGGGACACTAATCGGAGCGCAGGAAGATCCTGTGGTAACAGTACTTGTAGCGATCCAGTTGGAAAGTGTTCCAGTGAAAGCGAAGTTCACCAGAGTTCCGGTGTTTGCACTACCGGAGACATCGGTTACTAAAGTGGTTGTGAGGTTAGATCCATATCCGACACCTTGATTAAAATGGTAGTTGGCAATAAGTCCTGTAGCAGTAGTTGCGATCTCACAGTTCATATTGTTTTGAATCTCAGTCTGACAAAGGGCTCTGTTCCAGATGCGCACTTCGTCCACAGCGCCGCTCATAGAGAAGTTGCCACTGAAAGCACCAATAGAAACAGGATCAGAACCTACCACGGCAGGAACAGTGCTATTGGTGGCAACTACCAATCCATTTTTATAAAGGATCATAGTTTGCGTTGGAGCGTCATAAGATACCGCCACGTGGTACCATTGATTTAAATTTAAACCAGTAGGATCCTGCACCTGCGCCCAACCTAGGTTATGGCCTGCAGAGAGCTTGTTACCGAAAGATCCCGGTGCCCAAAGCGCGTGACCGTTAGAACCACTCCCGCCGCTGATTACATTATTACCATTGGTTAAGGATGCAGAAAGCCTGATCCAGCCTTCTTTGGTGTAGGATGCAGGTAGTATGTTACCGCAGTTTACATAATCATTTGTTCCGTCGAGGGTTAATGCAGCACCCACATTGGCAGTTCCCGTAATCACAAAATCATAAGGACTTTCATCACAGTCGTTGTTTGTAATAACAAGAGAGGCTGTCGTTACACCACTACTTGTTGGTGCAAAGGTAACTGTAAACACTGCCGAGCCACCAATAGCCACAGGAGAGGCTGGACTTAAAGCACCCACTGAAAATTGGGAGGCACCTGTTCCGCCTAGGGTGATGCTGCTGATAGCAAGCGCAGAACCCCCTGTGTTTTGAATGGTGTAAGAACGTGTAACCAAACTGTTGGTGCTGATGTTTCCAAAATCAGTATCATCACTTAAAGAAGGCGTAATATCACCATCTAAAATAGTAAGCGCGCTACCCAGCAGGTTTATCTCCGGTGCTATAAAAGCAGGGCAAGAGCTTCCTGAAACAACAGCACCTGGGCTTACCCAGTTCGAAATGAGTCCTGATAATGCAAAATTGGAGAGAGTAAGGTTGTTGTTGTTTCCAGAGGCATCGGTTAGGGTTATTAACGTGTTTGTGCCACCCGCAATGCCTTGATTAAAATGATAGTTAGCCACAAGCGAATTACCTGTAGTAGCGATCTCGCAATTTAAATTCGCCTGAATCTCACACTGTGATAACGGTCTACTCCACAACAACACCTCGTCGATGCTGCCGTTGAAGTTTTCTGTACCTATATTGTTTACACCAACAAGGAAGCTCCCTGTAGGTACAGCAGGAGTTATAGTCACATTGGAATAAGCGAGTATCCCGTTGGCGTATAACTTTACAGTTGTATTTTCTATCACCATAGTTAAGGAGTTCCATTGATTAAGTGTAAGCGAATAACTAGTAGGAAGATAGGCCACACCACCGTAAATAATATTTACTTCAGGATTGTTTGCGAACATATATAATCCATAACCATTAGCACCAGAACTACCATTGTAAGCTATTATTTTATTTGTGGTAGGATTAGCATTTATGAAAACTTTCGTTTGTAAGGTAATACTATTGTTTGCCGAGGTTAGCAATGGTCTTGATGCTCCATCATCTACACCATCAAAGTTTAAGGCAGCACCGACTATTGCCGTGCCTGATATAACAAAACTATAATCTGGAAAAGAACAATCAGCGCTATTTACAGTAACAATAGCGGTTCTGGTTCCAATTGCCGCAGGAATAAAACTAACAACAAAATTTGTAGTACCATTTGTAATAGAAGCTGAAGGTTGAGCTGTAATGCTAAAATCACTGGCATTGGCACCGCTCAGGGTAACAGGACTGTTGATATAAAGCGTTCCTGTTCCTGAATTTTGAAGCACAAAAGTTCTTGATGTGGAAGTTCCAAAGTCTGTAAAATTATTGGTGCTGGTCGAACTACTTCCTGGTGAAATAGTGTTTCCATTTCCTGTAGTAGCAAGTGTTGGCGTTAACGCAATCATCGCATTAACACCGCTAGGCACAGCGCCACCAATTACCCAATTAGATACAGTACTTGTTAAGGCAAATCCTGTTAAAGTGCCTGTATTAGAACTACCGGCAAAATCTGGAACCGTAGGGTAACCGGCATTATTTTGTGCAACAAGCCCTTCGTTAAAATGATAATTAGCTAATAAACCTGTTGCGCCACCGGGAAGTTCTGTGGCCATATATGTTTGAATCTGACACTGACTGCGCGCCAAATTCCAAATGCGCAATTCATCTACTTTTCCGGCAAAATACCAACCTGATATGGGCGAACTTCCCGCGGATGCCTCGCCACCAATAAGTGTGTTGTTCCCAATGTAATCAATGGTATAAGTAGCCAAAGCATCATTTGTTGATTTCAAAACACCATCAACATAAAGTTTTGTATAACGACCATCGTAGGTCATTGCAGTATGATGCCAGCCCGAAGTTAATGTAGAAAGTGAAACAGTTACTGAAGCCCATGTTGAATTTCTGCGAACTAAACCTTCCAGAACTCCTGTTGTTCTGGTGAATAGACCATACCCTGCATTTTCAGTATTTCCAAAAATGGTTTGATCAGTGCTTGGCCAATTACTATTTACCCATGCTTCTGCTGTGAGCGCTGCTGTAGGCTTTAAATTTGCAGTACTGCCTAAATCCACATAATCATTCACACCATCAAAATCTAACGCTTCTGCTTGTTGAATACCTTTGCCTTGAATGGCAAAAGAATAAACGGCTTCATTACAATCGGCATTTATTATGTTTAGTGTTGCGTCTTTAATGCCAATGGTTGCCGGAGAAAAAGTTACGACTATCGACGTACTTCCTGAAGGTGCAACAACAATGGCGGGAACGGAAGTAATACTAAAGGCAGAAGCGTTTACACCCGATAAACTATAATTTGAAATACTCAAGCTTGCCGAACCGGTGTTTAAAATAACAAAGGTTCTGGTAGCGGAGGTGCCAACAAAAGAATTATTAAAATCTGTGAAGTTAGAAGACGTGATTAATGTTGAATTATTGACAATGGAAACGGAATTACCTTGCACATCAATTTCAGGATAGGTAACAATTGGGCAAGTTGAATTACTAATCACAGCGCCCGTATTAACCCAATTTGAACTAGATCCAGAGAGACTAAAGCTTGTGAGTGTCCCAGTATTTGCTCCTGTAGCATCTGTGGCAAGAGTAAAAGTAGAATTAGGCCCAAACGGAACGCCTTGATTAAAATGGTAATTCGCTAGTAAACCTGTTGCTGTTGTTGCAATTTCACAGTTCATATTGTCTTGAATCTCACACTGTGTCCGGGCTACGTTCCAAAACCGCACTTCGTCCAGATCCATATCAGCAGCATATTGAGGGAGGCTGTTAAAAGTACCTAACTGTAAATTCGGAGAAGCGGGAATATTTAATGAATTGGTGCCAAATGATAAGGTTTCTATATAGTTACCATTAATAAAAATACCGTGCGAATTTGAAGACCCATGATAGTTGACAGCAACATGGGTCCATACCCCAATTGGCAAGGCAGCAGTGTTTGCAATCAAATCTGGTCCGACATGATGAATTCGTATTTTGTTTCCCGCAGACCCATCATATCCAATGGTGACCATCTCTCCTGAAGTTCCTGGAACTCCCCAAAAGCTAATCCAGCGATGACTTATTTGGGAAGAATTTACCTTAACCCAGAATTCCTCCGTAAAATCAGCATTACCTGATGGTAATGAAGACGAAGGAATGTTTATAAAATCATCAACCCCATCAAAACGCAATGCCGAAGCGGGCACAGGCGTTCCACCAATAGCACAATTGAAGATCGGAATACCACAGTCGTTAGTGTTAATGTTTAATGTAGCCGTTCTGAATCCGAGAACGGTTGGCGTAAATACAACAACAAAAGAAGTGGTCGCAGAAGCTGATAAAGAAAGGGTAGGTAAAACTGTTACTGAAAATTCAGAGGTATTCAGTCCAGTGAAGTAGGGCACGGCTATATTTAATGTTCCTGTATTCGAATTTTGAATTACAAAGGTTCTTGTGGTTACATTTCCGAAATTTGTAAAGTTTAAAGTAGATGTAGTAATTGAACCTGGTGTTATTGAATTGGAGTTACCGCTAACTAAAATAGATGCTGTGGGCGGAGCAGGTAGGATTGAACCGGAAATTACTCCTCCCGGATTTATCCAGTTGGAAGCAGCACTTGTTAAAGCAAAGTTAGTGAGTGTTCCATTGTTACTTCCGGCGGCATCTGTGAGTGTTGTTACTGCTGTGTTAGATCCTGAAGGAATTCCCTGATTAAAATGGTAATTGGCAACAAGTCCCGTTGCAGATGTTGGAATCTCACAGTTCATATAACTTTGAATGTCGCACTGAGAGCGGACTACATTCCAGATACGGACCTCGTCCAAAGTTCCATAAAAAAGATTAGAAAATTCAAAAGATCCCAGGAGTGTCATCAACCCTGACCCTAGAGCTGCAACATTATTATTTTGAGAAATTAAAACGCCATTTTTATACAATCTCATGCTTGTACTCGGTGCGTCGTATGTCACAGCAACATGGTGCCATACTCCTGCGGACAAGGTGCCACTATCTGTTACTTCTGGAATTCCAGGATTGTGTCCTGCGGACAATACACCGCCAGGTAACCAAAATGCGTGCGGCCCTGAAATACCACCTGAAATAATATTATTAGCAACAGTGACCGGAATATTAAGTTTAATCCAGGCTTCTTTCGTATAAGAAGAATTTAAAATATTCCCGCAATTAATATAATCGTCACTTCCATCAAAATTAAGAGCAGAAGCAGGCGATGTACTCGCTGTAATTACAAAAGTATAATTTGGGTTAGCGCAATCAGAGCTGTTAATGGTTACAATTGCACTTTGAGAACCCAAAGCAGTTGGGGTAAAACTTAGTGTAAAAATACTGTTACCCACACTCGCAATACTGTTAGATGGGACAGTAATAAGCGAGAAACTAGAAGCGTTGGCTCCACTAAAAGAAACCGAGTTAACATACAAAGGACCCGCACCCGGGTTCTGAATTAAGAATACACGGCTGTTTAAAGTTCCGAAATCTGTATTATTTAAAGTAGTGGTTGCAGCGCCCATAGGAATGCTATTTGCATTTCCATAAAGGGTAAGTGCCCCGGTTGGTGCAACAGAAGTGGTGTAATCGTTAGCAATAATCGAAGGAGAAACCCAATTGGAAATCGTTCCTGTTAAAGCCATATTGCTTAAAGTACCTGTATTGCTTCCTGCTGCGTCGGTTAAAGTAGTTACGGCTGTGTTTGAACCTGAAGGAATTCCCTGATTAAAATGATAATTTGCAACAAGTCCCGTTGCGGTAGTTGGAATTTCACAGTTCATAAAAGTTTGAATTTCGCATTGGGTTCTCACCACATTCCATAGTCTAGCTTCGTCCATCTTTCCCGTTAATCCCGAACTGTTTGGATTTGTAATAGAAGCTCCCAAACTCAGATTGCCAGTACCTGAATTCATGGTACCTCCTGAAATTGCTGAAACACCATCTAAAACTCCGTTTAGGTACAATTTAAAATAAGTACCATCGTAAGTCAGTGCTACGTGATACCAAACGTTGGTTGTTGGATTTGATGATCCTTCTACAAAATAATTCGTTACTCCAATTTTAAGATCGCCCTTAAACTTACCAGAACTGGCAAGGTAATACGACTCGAACATACCTAATCCACCTCCGTTAAAATTTTCTTTAAAAAATATGCGGCTGTTAGAAGCCAGTGTCGAAAGATTAACCCAAGCTTCCCATGTTCCTAATGTAATATCAAGGCTAGGATCAGTTCCACAGTCAACAAAGTCATCAACCCCGTCAAAAGCCAATGCACTTGCAGGCGATGTACTCGCCGTGATAACAAAACTATAATTCGGCGAGGTACAATCAGAACTATTTACAGTCACAATTGCAGACCGTGTTCCAAGCGCCGTTGGGGTAAATGTGATCACAAAATTGGTTGATCCTGTTGTAATAGATGAGGCTGGAAGTGTTGAAATTATAAAATCTCCTGCATTAGCTCCACTAAAACTAACAGTATTTATATAAAGTGTTCCAGTAACAGAACTATTCTGAATCACATAATTTCTTGTGGTTACATTTCCGAAATTTGTAAAATCCAAAGTGGATGTTGTGATTGATCCTGGTGTAATTGAATTGGAGTTGCCGGTAACTAAAATAGATGCTGTGGGCGGAGCAGGTAGTATTGAACCGGAAATTACTCCTCCCGGACTAATCCAGTTTGAAACAGCACCCGTTAAAACAAAGCTGGTAAGTGTTCCGGTATTTGCTACCGCCGCATTTGTTAGCAAGGTGGTGGTAGGATTAGCGCCCGAAGGAATTCCCTGATTAAAATGGTAATTTGCTACAAGACCTGTTGCCGTAGTTGGAATTTCACAATTCATAAAGGTTTGAATTTGGCATTGTGTTCTCACAGTGTTCCACACGCGCACTTCATCGGCGTTACCAGTATAATAAAAGCCATTACCCACACCAATTAACAATCCTGTTGCTGAACCAATATAATTTGAAGGAGAATTATCGCTCGCAACAAGCACACCGTCCATGTATATAAAACGATCAATACCCGCTGAACTTGCATTGTAAGAGCAGGCCCAATGATGCCAGTTATTGTCGAGACTGCCTGGACTATAAATCAAATCATTACCCCAAAAAGCAAATTTAAAAACACTGTTACTGCTAAATCCTATATGCAGGGATTGATTAAGTGTATTGTTGTTGTTTTGACCAAATACATAGCCGGCTCCGAACAACGTATTTTTTTTTGCCCAGAATTCAACAGTAAATGATTGGTTGTTTAAGTTAACGGGAGGAGTAGTAACAACATCATTCACTCCATCAAAACTTAAAGCACTCGCTGGAGTTGTACTCGCTGTAACTACAAAACTATAAGTAGGACTGGTACAATCAGAGCTCACTATGTTTAAGATGGCACTAGCGGTTCCTAAGGCAGTGGGCGTAAAAGTGATTACAAAACTGCTTGTTCCGCCGCTTCCGGCAATAAGAGAACTTGGGGTAGTGCTAACGACAAAATTAGAAGCGTTTGTTCCGGTAAAATAACCAGTGGTTAAATACAATGGACCTGCTCCCGGATTCGTAATGACAAAGGTGCGGGTAAGGTTCGTTCCAAAATCAGTAAAATTACTTAATAAGGGCGATGTGCTGCCTGCAATGATGGTATTGCTATTACCAGTTATTAAAAGAGTAGCTTGTGATGCACTTGAGGTGGTAAAACCATTGGCCACACCACCTGGTGCTACCCAGTTAGATGTACTGCCGGTTAAAGCAAAACTCGCATTTAATGTTCCAGTGTATGCGCTTGCTGAAGCGTCAGTAAGTCTTGTGATTGTAGGGTTAGCAAGTCCATCAGCTCCATGATTAAAATGATAATTAGATGCCAGATTCGTTGCAGTTGTTGGAATCTCACAGTTCATAAAAGACTGTATTTCACACTGAGTGCGGGCCACTTTCCAGATCCGCAATTCATCCATAGAGCCGCCAAACCAGCAACAGCTGTTCTGAATCCAGCCACCTATATTAAGAATGTGCGAAGGGTTAACCCCAACGTTATCAAAGTTATGCGAAGCAACTTCGGTGAACGTCGCGGAAATGTTTCCGTTGATGTACATGGAATAAATGCTTCCCGATCTAACGATTGCAAAGTGACCCCAGGTTCCAGGCGTAATACTCTGTGTTGACGAAAATGATCCGACATAATTGCCCGCCCCGTTTCCACATTCGGCCATTTCCATGCCCACAAATCCTGAACCGTAACCAATCGAGTACCAGAACCCGGTTTGAAAACCTTCGTTAAACCTTGTCGACAGAAGGAAACCGCCGGTAAGAGCGTTAGGTTTGATCCATCCTTCAATAGTGAAATTTCCAAGGCCAATAACTGGATCTGTTGTATTTATGGCATCGCCTGTACCGTCAAAATTCAAGGCTGCTGCTGCGGCTGCGGCTGTTGCTGTTATTGCAAATGCAGTTACAGGTTCGTCGCAATCGTCTGATAAAATTACCAATGATGCATTCTTTACACCGAGCACTGCGGACGAAAAAGTAACCACTATGGTCGTGCTCGCGCCAGATAAAACCGAAGCAGAGGGGCTTGTGGTAATGGTAAAACTGGAAGCGTTTATGCCACTAAGACTAAACCCTGAAATAGCAATGGATCCGGTTCCGGTACTTTGAATCACGAACGTTCGGCTTAACTGGCTTGCTAGAGCAACAGCACCAAAATCTGTAAAATCTGTCAGGGATGGGGTAGCGTCGTTATTAGAAATGTTTGTACCATTACCACGAAGATTGATCTCAGGGAACAAATAAATGGCGCAGTTTGCGCCAGTTGTTACGGCCCCCGGACTTGTCCAGTTTGAACCTGAACTGGTTAGGCTGAAATTCGTGAGCGTACCATTATTTCCAAATGTTGCGGCATCGGCGGCAATGTTCGCTGTAGGATTAACTCCAAAAGCAATACCTCCATTTAATTTATAATAGCCATTCAAGTTAGGGTACCCTGTGGGCGAAGGAATCTCGCAGTTCATGTTGTTCAGAAGCTCGTCAAGACATAGGGCGCGGTCATAAATGCGTACTTCGTCGATAGTACCTGCAAAATAATTCGGCGCTTCGCCTGGTTGAAAATTAGGCCGCCCTATCTTAAAGCCCCCAGTCATGTTATTGTTAGTGGCTGCATAATTAACCGCCCCGGTTTTATCTACACCATCCACATATATTTTCCCTACACCCGATGTGCCTGTGCCTGAATAATCCCAGGTTACCGCCACGTGATGCCAGTTGCCGTCGTTAACTGCAAGCGTACTGTTCATATAATTATTCCCAAAACCCACAAAAGTGAGTTGTCCCAGGTTATTTAGATAGAACGCTTTTTCACCAATTTCCCATACTGCATCCACATCTGAGAAAACAACAATTCCTTGGCTAACAGATGTTGTTTTGATCCAGGATTCTATCGTAAAATCGGCCTTCCCTAATTCAGCGATATTGGCGCTCAACTCTACGTAATCATCTACACCATCAAAATTAAGTGCAGCTCCTGCAACGGCTGTTGCTGTAATCACAAAGTCATAAATTGTTTTTGTACATTCTGAGTTATATATATTTAAAACCGCAGATTTTGTTCCCACCGAAGTTGGTGTAAGGGCTACCACAAAACTGGTTGTACCTGTAGTAGCTGCAAGTATAGGAGAAGGAATTACTGCGACCGTAAACTCACTTGCGTTAAGGCCCGTAAATACCGGTGTTCCTACATTTAAAGTCTGACTGCCTGTGTTTTGAATCACAAATGTTCGGGTTATAGCAGAACCAAAGTTTGTATTATTTAAAGTGCTAGTGCTCACACTTCCGTCGGTGATATTATTGCCATTGCCAGTAATATTTATTGTTGCAGTAGAGGCACTTGCGGGGGTAGTAAGGCCTTGAGCGGGTGAGCCGGGAGATATCCAATTAGAGGTTGCTGTAGCAATCAGTGGAAAGTTAAGTGTACCTGTATTGGCGTTTCCGGTAGCGTCAGGAAGAAACGTATTCCCAAGTATAAAGTTCGATAACGAACTGGATATTCCTTCATTAAAATGGTAATTTGCTACTAAACCAGTAAAGGAAGTCGAAATTTCACAGTTCATGAATTGCTGAATCGCACACTGTGATCTGGTGGTATTCCATATTCTTACTTCATCTATATCTCCTTCGTAATAGTCGGTTAAACCACTATTTGTATTGTTATTCCGTGTCCCCAAATAAAACGTACTGGAAGCATTGCCGAATGTACCTGTTTTTACGCCTATCAGTAAACCATTTTTATATAGGGCATAAATGCCATTATTAAAAGTCACGGCTACGTGTGTCCAGGCGTTATTGGTAACTGAAGTGATAATGTTAGTTCCACCAGGCGTCTCCATAAAAAGAGAATTAGAGCTTACGGCCACTACAAATCCTCCCGCACTAGGAGTTAAATAATTTGATTGTCCCATGATTACATTCCAGTTCCCGTCACCAGCGAACGTAGGACGGAACCAGGCTTCTGCTGTCCAGGTCGTGCCAAAACTCAGGCTGGGAACATTCACCCTGTCAGAGGTTCCATTGAAATTCAATGTCTGACCCTGAGCATTTATACTGCTATGAAACGAAAAAAATAGGACGACGCTTAAAAAGCCTTTAACGAGTTTTTTATTTAATGTTTTCAAGGTAATTTCTTATTGTTTGTTGTGTTTTTTTTTAGTGTATTAAAAAGTTAAGTGTTTGTGCTTAAAATTATAATAGACAGGGACATACAAATATAATTGATATTCGATAAACTCCAAAAAAAACAGGATGAGTTGTGGAAAAAAGGCTAGCAAGTATTAATGAAGCATAACTAAGTGATAACGAAAAATTAACAAAGTGTGATAATGTCAATTAAGTTTATCTCGGCGGCTTATTTTTTAGTTTTTTTATAAATCATAAACAAAAGCACCGGCAATAAAAAAATATCCGCCAGCACCGCAATCACAACCGTAATACAGATTAAAAATCCAAAATAAAAAGTACTTTGAAAACTGCTCAACATTAAACTCATAAAGCCACCCAATAAAATAAAAGTGGTTAACACAATAGGCTTGCCAGTCTCAAAATAAGTGCGCTTAAAGGCGTACATCAAACTTTTGCCATAAGCCAGTTCAATTTTTAGACGGGAAATAAAATGGATCGTATCATCAGTAGCAATTCCAAAAGCAATGCTGAATACCAGCGATGTAGCGGCTTTTAGCTCGATGCCTGCATAGCCCATAATACCACCAATAATGATCAGTGGAATTACATTGGGAATGATGAACACTAAAACCATTCTCCAGCTGCGGTGTAAAAAGAAGGTCAGAATACCAATCACAATGATGGAAAATACAAAGCCCTGCGTCATGTTACTCACCATGTATTCGTTGTTCCTGTCAATGAGATGCGCCGCGCCGGTAATCTCAAATTTTAGCACATCCATGTTCATGTTCTTCTGAATATAAGCCAACAGGTTTTTATCATGTTCTCCAATCTTTAAGCTGCCAAGATCACTTATCTTTGCACTGATTCGAGTGTGCAAGCCATCCGGATTTACAATGCGCTTAATATCCTTATTCTTTTTGTTTTTCTTAAAATAAGAAGCGATTGGCTCGTAATCTTCTTTGTCAGGAAAGCCCCTTGTTGCTCCTTCCACAGAGGAAGCATAAATGCCTTTCACCATGCTGGCTGGCGATAAAATAAATCCTGCCTTGTATTCTTTTTTAATGAACTCGTCCAGCTCATTGATCTTTTGCATGACCTCGTAGTCCCACACCGACCTGGATTTATCTTTTAAAGTGATGCTTAATTCAAACGGACGAACGCCACTGTAATTTTTATCAAAAAAATTAAAATCCTGTTTCAGTTTGACTTTATCACTTAGATCTTCGAGTAAAATATTATTTACTTTTATTTTGTTGATGCCGATTACAGAAAAGACAAATACAACAGCAGTAATAATCAGGATGGTTTTTTGATTCCGGAAAATCCAGAACAAACCCTTGCGTAAATAGTTGTTTGTGCGGTTATTGGTGCCATGCACAGTAACAAGTTTTTTAGGTGTAAAAAAGTAGAGTAGGGCAGGAAGCAGGGTATAAGTGAGGATGAATGCGACTGTCACGCCAACCGATGTGTAAACACCAAATTCTTTGATGGGTTTAATACTCGAAAATAAAAGCGAAAGAAACCCGACAATCGTTGTGATCAGCGTTAAAAATGTTGGAAATCCTACCTCTTTAAGGATAAGTTTAAAGATCTTTTCCTTTTCGGTTCCTTTAGCAAGCTCTTCAAAATATTTAGAGAAAAAATGAACCACATCGCTCATTCCCGCCACAAAAATCATGGTGGGAAGCATGGTCGTCATCAGGTCTATGGGTTTGCCCATGAGGTCCATAATGCCGAGAGTCCACAAAATGGCTATCAATACAATGCTAACCGGTACCACAATCCCGTAGACGGTTCTGAAACTCAGCCATAAAAAAATGATCACTACAATAAATGCAAGGACCAAAAAAATGCCGAATTCTTTTTGAAGATTAACGAGATAAACATTCTGCGCAAAGATGCGGCCAACCATACGGGTGTTATCAAAGCTGTATTTTTCTAAAGTAGATTCAAGGCTTTTGGCTAACAGATCGCATTGTTTTTTAGTAAGAAAATCGTCCGTTTTAATAAAGAGGCTTACCGAACCAGCGTTTGCAGGAAAATAGGAGCCAACGAAAAAGGGCGAATTATAAATCAGTGTGCTATCTGCCTCATAAGCACTTTCATCTTCAAAATGCAGAACGCGTGTTTGCACAGGCACCAAGCCGCCCAGCGAAAGTGTCTTTAAATTAGTGGGAGAACTAACTTGTTTTACAAATTTCAGTACTGAAAGATCTTTGGTAAGACTGTCAATTCTTAACAGGAAGTCTTTCTTAAAAATACCTTGTTTATTTTCAAGCGCCAGTAACACAAACTCGTTATCATACTCAAACATTTTGCGGTAAGTGTTGTAATGCTCCAGCTCATCGTCCTCGTTTGGAAAAAAAGCTTCGAAGTCATAATTAAATTTGAGGTTGATGATCCGCGTTCCGCAAAACACTGAAAAGAGAACAACAAAAAGGATAGTGAGAAAGTAATAAGTCCTTTGATTCATAATGGCCTGCAAAGCTAATAACAAAACAGGTCTAAAAAATCCTAATTGTTGGATAAATTTTAATTAGGTCTTCAAGAGATCCGTTTAAAGATATTATCTTTGAACTCGTTAATTAAGTTAGAAGGGCTGTAGAGTGGAGTAAAAAATAAATCAGCTTTAAACCCTCAACTATAAACTATAAACTATAAACTATAAACTATAAACTCCCACCCCCCCCCATGCCAAAAGGAATTTACAAAGTACCCGTAGCGGTAAACGAACCCATTAAAAGTTATGCTCCCGGAAGCCCTGAACGCAAAGAGCTCCAGGCCATGCTAAAAGAATTACGTAGCCAGAAAGTGAACATTCCTATGTACATTGGAGGTAAAGAAGTGGAAAGCAATGTTACCGTTCGCATTCATCCGCCGCACGATCATCAGCATGTCCTCGGGCATTTTCATAAAAGCGATAAGACGCATGTAACACAGGCAATTGACGCAGCTTTGGCAGCAAAAGAACAATGGGCAGCTCTCAGTTGGGAGCACCGCGCCAGTATCTTTTTAAGGGCGGCTGAATTAATTGCTGGTCCATACCGTGCTAAGTTAAATGCAGCAACCATGCTGGGCCAAAGTAAGAGCGCGTACCAGGCTGAAATTGACAGTGCCTGCGAGATCATCGATTTTTTAAGGTTCAATGTGCAATACATGACGGAGGTATACAGCGAACAACCGATCTCTTCTCCTGGTGTTTGGAACCGCTTGGAATGGAGACCGCTCGAAGGGTTTATTTATGCTTTAACTCCTTTTAATTTTACAGCAATCGCCGGGAATTTACCAAGCAGCTGTGCCATGATGGGAAATGTGGTTGTTTGGAAACCTAGTAATACTGCTGTTTACAGCGCGAACGTTCTTATGGAGGTTTTTAAAAAGGCCGGGGTTCCGGATGGCGTAATTAATTTAATTTACCCAAGTGGGCCAGATGCCGCGGAAGTTGTGTTTAATCACAAAGATTTTGCAGGTATTCACTTTACAGGAAGCACCGAAGTTTTTCAAAATATCTGGCAAACCATTGGAAATAATATTCACAAATACAGATCTTACCCACGCGTAGTGGGTGAAACAGGTGGTAAAGATTTTATCATGGCTCACAAATCTGCCGAAGCAAAATCACTGGCAGTAGCTATTTCCCGCGGTGCATTTGAATATCAGGGGCAAAAATGTTCTGCGGCTTCACGGGCTTACATTCCAACCAATTTATGGGAAGAAGTAAAAGGCTTCGTGTTGGATGATCTTAAGTCCATGAAAATGGGACCTACAGAAGATTTTACCAATTTTATCAATGCCGTGATCGACGAAAAAAGTTTCGATAAATTGGCAAAATACATTGATGCTGCTAAAAAAGACAGCAGTGTTGAGGTTATCGCCGGTGGCAATTACGACAAGAGCAAAGGCTGGTTCATTGAGCCGACAATCATCGTTACAAAAGATCCTAACTATGTAACCATGTGCGAAGAATTGTTTGGACCTGTGCTTACAATTTTTGTTTATGATGCTGATAAATTTGAAGAAACTTTAGACATCGTTGATAGCACGTCTATCTATGCCTTAACGGGTGCTATCTTGGCTACAGACCGTTATGCGATCGAACTTGCTTCAAAAAAATTAAGCAATGCAGCCGGTAACTTTTACATCAACGATAAATGCACTGGTGCTGTTGTAGGTCAACAACCTTTCGGCGGCGCACGCGGAAGCGGAACAAACGATAAAGCAGGGGCAAAGATCAATTTATTGCGTTGGGTTTCTCCGCGTACCATTAAAGAAACCTTTGTACCACCGGTAGATTATAAATACCCGTTTTTACAAGCAGACTAATTTTGAGAGAGCTTTCCGGAAACGGGGAGCTTTTTTCTTTTAAGACGCTTGCCAATTTTAAACGTAAATTATGCAGGTTAAAGTGTAGATGTTCATTTTTCAAAAACTTGTTTACTGACCGATTAAATCCGTCATGTCGCCGCAAAACAGCCAGCTTCGATTTGGTTTTTTTCTTTGAATTTTGTAAATTGCTAAAATTACACAAGCTACTCTCACACTATTTTTTGATTTAGAAAATGAAATTAAATTTAAAACTTGTTCTCGCAACATTCGCTTTGTCCTTGGCGGTAACTGGCCAAAATGTATTCCATAAAAATGCTACCATTAATAAACGCGGCTGCGCTACCGAAGTGCCACCTGAAGAGTGGGATGCCTGGTTCAATAAAAAAGTTGCAGAATACAAAGAAATGCGCGCTAATTATAAAACAGAGAATGTGTCCATCACCATTCCCGTAATTGTTCATGTTATTCATGGAGGCTCTGCAGTGGGCTCTTTTCCAAATATTTCAGCTGCACAGATACGATCACAAATCAATGTTCTTAATAAAGACTTTGGTGGAACAGGGTTTAATTCTTTTAAGCTCGTCTCAACGGGTTTTTCCGCAGTTGGCGTTGCCAATACCAATATCACGTTCTGTCTTGCTCAATATGATCCGGCTGGTAATCTTTTAGCAGAGCCGGGCACAGACCGGCTTAATTACAACATAATGGGCTGGCAAAATCCTTATACACCAAACACCCTCAATGCTTTCAGAACTCTGATGGATAACACCATCAAGCCGGCTTCGATCTGGGACCCCACTTTTTATTATAATATCTGGATCAGCGACGTAAATCCAAGCTGCGAAATATTAGGCTACGCCACTTTCCCCGGTGGATCTGGCCTTGCCGGCATCTCTTCCAGCTTTGGGTCGGGTGCTACGGATGGTATCTGGGTTTGGTCAAGGTCCTTTGGAAGCGTTGGTATCTTGTCAGCGCCTTATAATTATGGCAGAACTGCCAGTCACGAAACCGGCCACTGGTTAGGGTTACGCCACATTGGTGGTGACGGAAATAACAACGCTGCGGGCGACTGCAACGCTACTGATTTTTGTGATGACACCCCACCGCAAACAGGAGGATTTGGCACGGGTGCCTATGGCCAAAACTTCGGAGCACCAACGTATCCACTACACGCAAATGTCTGCTCTTCTCCTTTTGGCGACATGTTTATGAACTTTATGGATTATACCGACGATGCCTACAATTACATGTTTACACCCGATCAGAACGTTCGCATGCAGACAGCTTTGCTGAACGGTTACTTCAGAAATCAATTAAGTGCAAGTTCATTTACCACTTGTTCAGATCTGCCTTTGGCTGATTTTATACTGGATACGATAGCTTGTGTGAATTCTGGTGTCGTACCATTTAATGCGACCACTGAAAGTACGCTCGCACCCACTTATTCCTGGAAGGTGACTCCGTCCTTAGGCGTTACCTTTAGCCCAGGTAGCACAAACCCTAACCCGGCGATCAGTTTTCCTTCCATCGGAATGTACACAGTTACAATGGTGGCAACAAACACCATAGGCGTTACAACAAACACAACGGCTTTGCGGCTTGAAGATTGCACAAGTTTAACTAAAAATAGTCTATTCGGAAACACCGTAAGTTTAGCTCCAAATCCTACAACTGGGCAGTTGGTTATCACTGCCAATAAGGCTTTGAGCGGAGATTTACAGATAGGGGTTTACAATACTTTTGGCCAGTTAATCCTCTCGCGCAGTTACAACACCTCTTCAGAATCAAAATTAAACATCGATCTTGGCTCATATCCTGACGGGGTTTACAGTGTAAGTATTAGTAACGGGGGCGAGAAAATCATTAAAAAACTTATTTTGAATAAATAAAAAAAAGGCACTTGCTGAAAAAAGCACACCTCAAACCGGGTGTGCTTTTTTTTGGTTATAGGAATATTTGTCGCGCAAAGCCCTATTTTACTGTCATAAACGCGTTTCTTTTTTTATGAATAAACCTTTGTTCAAATGTATAAACAGGCTTATTGTTAAGAATTAAACGGCTGTTTATCCCGTAATAGCTATAATCCAATTATTTTTGCTAACAATGGCAGCCAAACGTAAAACAGAAATTAGCCTGAAGGAAGTAATCGCACTGATCACCTTGTTAGACGATCCCGATGAAGTGATTTATTCGCAAGTCAAAGAACGGTTTGTCACCCTCGGACCACCCACCATTCCACACCTTGAAACAGCTTGGGAAAATAGTTTTGATGCCATCATGCAAAAACGCATTGAGACTATCATTCATACCATACAGTTTGAAACACTCCAGAAAGCGCTAAAACTATGGGCCCGCGACGAATCGGATGATCTGGTGAAAGGGATTCTGATTCTGGCGCACTACCAGTATCCAGACCTTGATGAGAACAAAGTAAGAAAACAATTGCAACAGATTAAACAAGATGTCTGGCTGGAACTTCATGAAGACCTTACCGCGCTTGAAAAGGTAAAGATCATCAACCATATTTTATTTGAGGTTCATAATTTCAGCGGAAATATTACCAATTACCACGCTCCGCAAAACTCCTTTATAAATAATGTACTCGAAAGTAAAAAGGGAAATCCCCTTATGCTGAGTGTTGTGTACATGCTTATCTGCAAAGAGCTGAACATTCCGGTTTATGGCATTAATCTTCCGCAGCATTTTGTGTTAGCATATATTAACGATAATGCGAACCTGATTGATGTCAACAATAAAAGTCTTTCCAACAACATTTTGTTTTATATCAACCCTTTCAGCAAAGGACTTATGTTTACGCAGAAGGACATTGATCAATTCCTCAAGCAGCTCAATCTGGAGCCTGAGGCTAAATATTACCTTCCCTGCAATAATATTGAGATCTTAAAACGTTGCCTCAATAACCTTATTTTTTCTTACGAGAAGCTGGGGTATCTGGAGAAGGTAGAAGAGTTGAAAAATTTGGATAGCCAGTTGTAGTTCGGCAGAATTTGATTAAAATACTTATATTTGATTAATAAATAACCAACACTATGAAAAAAACTCTTTATACCATTGCTTTTGTAGCGCTTTTAAGCGTTGTATCTAATGCACAAACAACAACAACTAAAAAAGCAGAACCTGCTGCACACGCAGAAACTGTAAACACAGATGGAACTACTACTCCAGCGGCTACACCGGCAGCTTCCGATAACGTTAATCAGGATAATGGTTCAAAATCAGAAACTAAACCTGCTGGCGGAACAAGAATGGCCATCACCGAAAAAGGTGTCCCGGCTTCTAAAAAACCAGCAACTGAAACTAAAAAAACAGAAGCTCCAAAAACCGAAAAGCACTAATTGAAAATACCAAAAAAGCCTTCTGATTTTTCAGGAGGCTTTTTTCGTATATTTAAAATTTATAAAAGACTTAAGATTTTTTACGTTGATTTAACTCGTCCCGTATTTTAGAAGCCATTTCGTATTTCTCTTCATCCAATGCTGTTTGCAGCATATTTTTCAGCTCTTCACTACTTTTGCCTTTGTACTCGTCAGAATCACTTCGTTTTACACCCTCCTTCACTTCTGAAACACTTGAAGACGCCTCGGTAATAGAACTTACTTCAATATCATCGTCCAGTACAATTCCTGCACTTTTCAGAATAAACTCGTAAGTGTAAATCTCGCAATTAAATCTTACTGCAAGCGCAATAGCATCGCTCGTTCTGGCATCTATTTCTACTTCGCGGGTACCGTCAGTACAAATCAACTTGGCATAAAAAATACCTTCCACAAGGTTATAAATAAGCACTTCGGTAACATTGATTTCGAAAGTTTGGGCAAATGATTTAAAAAGATCATGGGTCAAAGGTCTGCTCGGACTCATTTTTTCCAGTTCAATAGCGATCGCCTGTGCTTCAAAACCTCCGATAATAATAGGGAGTCTCCGCGATCCTGAGCTTTCTCCGAGCACCAACGCATAAGCGCCGCTCTGGGTCTGGCTGTAGGATAAACCAACGATCTCTAGTCGAACTTTCTTCATTAACTGAATTCTAATTTAAGAAAAATAATTGGCTAATTCTGGTTTGCTTTAAATTTTTTAATAGCCTCTGTTAATTTCGGAACAATGGTGAAAGCATCTCCAATAACCCCGTAATCTGCAGATTTAAAGAAAGGCGCTTCCTTATCGTTGTTAATTACAACAATGGTTTTACTCCCGTTAACACCTGCCAGATGTTGAATAGCTCCTGAAATACCTACAGCAATGTATAAGTTCGGACGGATGGCAACACCAGTTTGTCCAACATGCTCATGATGTGGTCTCCAGTGCATATCAGCAACAGGACGTGAACAGGCTGTAGTTGCGCCTAAAGACGCAGCGAGATCCTCGATTATTTTCCAGTTCTCAGGACCTTTCAGGCCGCGTCCGGCACTTACTACCAATTCCGCTTCAGGCAGTGGCGTAGCACCACCGGCATCATTGGGTTTTACTTCTTTCACTACTATTTTAGAATTCACAGCAGAAAAATCTACAGAGAAATCAGCGACAGTAGCCTTATTGTCTCCCGATATTAGAGGGAAACTATTAGGTAAAAGCGAAATGATTTTTACATCACTGTTAATGCTGTATAGAGCAGTTGCTTTTCCTGAGAATACATTTTTCCTTACTTCTAATGTAACACCGCTTACTGTAGGATAATCTACCGCACCTGCAACAAGTCCGGCTTTTAGCTTAGCCGATAATCTCGGTGCCACTGCTTTGCCAACAATGTCAAAAGCAAAAACGATCACTTTAGCCCCTTCAGCCTTTGCCGCTTGTTCAATGGCAGTGCTAATCAGTATGCTGTCAGCATTTAACTTATCGTTTTTTACTGATAAAATTTTTGATGCTCCTGCTTTTCCAATCTCTTCCAATTGTGCAGCATCTGCATTATTTACAAAAGCTGTAACGGTTGACCCTGTAAGTTCAGCGATCTTTGCAGCGTAATTGATACATTCTAAAGATGCTTTTTTTACGCGTCCTTTATTAATTTCTGTATAGACTAAAACTGACATGTTATTTTTTGAATTTTAGATTTTTTGAATTATTGAATTTGTGTAGCTGTTTGAATTTTTGAAGATCTAATTAAATCACCAATTATATCACCTTCGCCTCGGTATGCAAAAGATTAACAAGTTCGTCCATATTATCTTCGCTAATCATCTTAACATGCGTGCGCCCAGCGCTTAAGGTAAATGATTTAATGGAAGTTAAAGGTGAATTCGAAGTTGCAGCCACAACCGTTAAAGGTTTTGTGCGGGCTGCCATAATTCCTCGCATATTTGGAATACGTTGCTCGGCCATACCTTTGGCACAACTGATCACTACTGGTAATTCACATTCAACAACCTGCGTTCCGCCATCTACTTCTTGCTCTACAGTCGCTTTATTTCCAACCAGGTCTAATTTATTGGCTAAGGATAAAAATGGAAGGTCTAAAACGCCTGCAATCATTCCGCCTACAGAAGATCCGTTGTAATTGATGGTTTCTTTACCAACAAGCACAAGATCGTAACCGTTCGTTTTTGCATAACTGGCTAGCTGCTCTGCTACAAAAAGTGCATCAGGACCTTCAGCATCAATTCTAACAGCATCATCAGCACCAAGCGCTAATCCTTTGCGGATAGTAGCTTCACTATCAACCAAACCAACGTGAATTAAAGTTACTTGTTCTGCAAGATTTGCTTCTTTTAATTCGAGCGCTCTTACCAGAGCATACCACTCATCATAAGGATTGATTACGAAGGTAACTCCGGCAGAATTAAATTTTGTATCGCCGTCAGTAAACTGAATTTTTGTTGTGGTATCAGGCACATTGCTTATGCCAACTAAAATTTTCATAGACAAGTAATTTTATGTTTTATGGTTGTTCCCGCGTTTTAGTTCTTTTAGAAATGAAAAACAGAGCCTTCCTTGATTTTTAGAGGTGCAAAAATAGGTATTTTATTATCCAAAGCCAATGAAAACAGAAGTTTTATTCCCTTCAATTTATAAACAAAAAAAGACCCGTGGAGGATCTTTTTAACTTAACAAATCTCTCAATTTTAAAGCATAGGGCAGGGCAGTAGGAGCAGATCTCAGCGCAACACGAGCTCCATTTTTCGTTCGTCTATCATTTTTTTAAGGTTAAAAAGCGCATACCGCATTCTGCCTAGGGCAGTATTGATAGAAACGTTGGTAAATTCAGATATTTCTTTAAAACTCATGTCATAGTAAATCCGCATTAATACCACTTCTCTTTGGTCGTTCGGAAGTTCATTAATAAGATTTCGGATGCTTTTTTTGAACTTACCAGCCTCAGCAGTCTGGCTCTCGTCGTTTGGCGCCGCCAGCGAATTAAAAACGCTGATCTCCTCACCTTCGTCGTTGATATAAACTGGCATAGGCGGCATTTTTTTCGCACGTCTAAAGTGGTCAATAATAAGATTACGCGCTATGCGAATGACCCATGGCAGGAATTTGCCTTCTTCATTGTACTGACCCTTTTTTAAGGTTTGAATCACTTTAAAAAAAGTGTCCTGAAAAATATCCTCCGCCAGCTGATGGTCCTTTACCACAATAATAATAGAGGAAAAGATTTTTCTCTTATGACGTTGTAATAAAGCGGCGAGAGATTCTTCGTTTCCTTCAATATAGAGTTGAACTAACTCATTGTCGTTTAATGATTGAATAGACATAATTTTACTTGCTTTTAATCGGTTTTAATTGCTAGTAAATGTCTATTCTATGGCTGAAAATTTAAAGTTTCTCAAATTTAGAACATTCTTACCAAACCACCATGGGAAAATGTTAAAAAGGTATAAATTTTGAGTGAAACGTATGTTTGACTGAGTGAACGGATTTTAAAACGGGTGAATTTGAAGTTTTGAAGGACGAGTTGGGGGAAATAAAAAATGGGTAAGCTACTTTCATCGCACCGCTCAACCACTTACCCTTGCTCCGTTCCCAGCCTGGGGGATTCAGCAGGAGCTGGTCGTGAAAGACTTACCCGCTGCAAAATTAACAATAATTTTTATTTTACAATTAAAATTATAAAATTTGTAGCTAATGAATTGCGTTATTTACGCAATAATTTATGAATCTATCTATTGTAATCCCCTTATTTAACGAACAAGAGTCCCTGCCTGAGCTGCACGCGTGGATTGTACGTGTTATGCAGTCGAATAATTTTAGCTACGAAATTATTTTTGTGGATGATGGGAGTAAAGATGATTCCTGGAATGTGATAGAAGCCATCGCCTCAACGGATAAAAACGTAAAGGCTATTCGCTTCCAGAGAAATTACGGCAAATCGCCGGCCTTGCATCTGGGGTTTGAGGCGGCAAAGGGAGAGGTGGTCATTACCATGGATGCCGACCTGCAGGATAGTCCCGACGAGATTCCAGACTTATATACGATGATCACCACACAAGGTTATGACCTGGTAAGCGGTTGGAAACAAAAAAGGTACGACAATGCTTTTACAAAAAATCTTCCTTCAAAGTTATATAACTATGTAAACAGGAAAATTAGCGGCATTCAGCTTCACGACATGAATTGCGGCTTAAAAGCCTATAAAAATAAAGTAATAAAAAGCATTGAGATTTACGGCGAAATGCACCGCTTTATTCCTGTAATGGCGAAGGCTGCCGGGTTTCAGAACATAGGAGAGAAGGTAGTGGCTCATCAGGCACGTAAATATGGAGTAAGTAAATTTGGCTGGAGTCGTTTTATCAATGGCTTCCTTGATCTTCTCACTATTACTTTCCTGTCTAAATTTGGTAAACGTCCTATGCATTTTTTCGGAGTGCTCGGAACTCTTCTTTTCTTGCTGGGTTTTGGAGTTGCTTTTTATCTGGGGGCGTATAAGATCTACACCTCCTTTACACATCAACCCGCCAGACTTTTAACACAAAGATCTTCTTTTTACATTTCACTTACCTGTATGGTGATCGGGAGTATGATGTTTCTGGCTGGCTTTATCGGCGAACTGATCCTCAGAAACAGTTCGGTTAGAAATAATTACCTGGTGGACAAAAAAATAAATTAAACGGCTATGGCGCGTGTACCCAGTAAGAGACCTCGCCGCTATCCATTAACTTCCGAAGAAGTAACGCACATCATTGCTCATAATAAAAAACGTGAGCTCTTGATCCTCCGCCGATTTAAAAAGAGCAGCCTGTTTAAAGCACTGAATGTTTTTAATGTGGCTTGCATTTTTATTTACCTGGAAGTTATTTTTTGTTATTTCGGTCCCTGCCACTATCAAAAGCACTATTCCGTAAAAACAGTTCCACATTACAATTCTGAAAGTCTGCGCGATGGAAAGAGGCTTATGTCGGAGATAGACATTTATAATGTGGATGGCAGAGAATACAAATTCGTTATTGGTCAATTCATTGAGGCGCCTTACAACAGAGTCTGTTTTATTACTGGAAAAGATTTCCTCTTGCAGAAAGAACTAAAAGGTAGTATTGAAAATTCTGAGCAGGTTTATCGTTTGTTTTCGGCCAGTCCGATTTTGATTTTATGTTTTCTGGCTGCCTTTTTTTCTTTTTTTGGTTTTGTTATGAACCTGAATGAGAATGTTTATACACTTGGAGGACTTAGTAGTCTCAATTTTTTAGCGATGCTGGCCATTATTTTGATTTGAGAAGAACGGGTGCGCGTTATTTAATCTTCAATTTTGGTTTTTCAGTTTAAACGTGAAGGTACTGTATATAAAACTGGGAGGTTTTTCTAATTTTTCAATTCAGGTTTATCGCTTAAAAAGCATAAAATAGCTCATCTTTTTTGAAAATTTAATTTTTTCTTAATCAGTGGTGTTTAAATTTTAATCAAAAGCCATCAGTACGCCATAACTCAATGATTTAAGTGCTTTCGGACTTTTTTCCTAAAATAATTTAGAATTGTATAAAAAAAGTCCAGAATTTCTAAATCGATTTAAATAACTGAAGTAGATTTTCTAACTTTGAAAAAAGTCCAAATGAAAAAAATTGCCTCCCTGTTTTTATTCTGTTTGTTCTCTTATGTGGAATTAAGCGGCCAGGCATATTCACCCATTGCAACCACAGGTTACACGCTGGATGCTATTTCTGAAAATACCACCGCTGTTCTTACAACAGGTGGCACTATTGATGGTAGTGACTATTCTCTACAATCAGTCTTAGTGCAACACTTGTTGGATCTATTTATGGATTACCGACCTCAGGGTTAATTCCTTCTGGTACAAAAACTTTCCAGTTGCAGAGTTCTGCCGGACCCAACCTGTTATATATCCCTGCAAATCTTGTGGATTCGCTTACCATTGTAAGCCCGGCGCCATTTGTGGGTCTCAGCCTTTTAGGTTTTGCAACAGAAGGCGCAGGATCAATGAGTGTGACGGTAAGGTTTACAGATAACATTACACAGGTATTCGTTCCCATTGTTGTTAGCGACTGGTTTAATATTGTACCGACTCCTTTTCTCAGTGGGTTCGACCGGGTAACCCGATCAACCGGAGTAGTTGGAAACGTTGGCTCTGCCAGTAACCCTAGGATGTTCGCATTCGATCTTGCGATTACCTGTGCGAACCAGGCTAAGCGAGTGAAACGTATCATTATTAAAAATACCACTACAGCCCGACTTTGTATGCTGGGTGTTTCCGGAGTGTTGTCTCCCTTAACTTTTTCAGTGACTCCTCCAACATTGTGCAGCGGTATTGGAAGTTCAACATTTATGGCCGCTGGTATGCCAACTTATACCTGGTTGTCTTCGGGATCTTTTGCAGGTTCCAATTCCGCTACAATTATTGTTAGTCCAACCGTTACAACCGATTATACATTACAAGCACTTAATATTTCAAATAGCTGTCTTTTAAACACAGTTATCTCTCTCTCTGTTTTTACCGGGCCGCCCACACTAAGTGTCATCAACACATCCAACACCGGCATTTGCCCGACCAGAACAGTGGCACTTACAGCAAGCGGCGCAACTACTTATACGTGGAGCGGTAATACAACTGTGACAAATGGATTGGCCTTTGTTCCACCATCCACTGCGGATTACACTGTTACGGGTACGAATGCATGTGGATCGACAAGCGCGATTACTTCGGTTTCTCTTCATCCTCTTCCAACAGTTAGTACAACAGCAAGCTCATCTTTGTTATGTTCGGGTGGCAGTCTTACCTTAACAGCGGCAGGTAATGGAACCGCATACACCTTATCGGGCGGTTCAGGACCTATTAGCAGCGAAGTAGGCTTTGTGCCTGCTATCACTACTACTTACATTGCTATCGGCATTAGTGCGCTGGGTTGCACCGCTTCGTCCGCTATCCCGGTTACAGTTATTGTTACTCCAATTATTGCTCCGGTTGCGTCACCGGCTTTGGTTTGTTTAGGCAAATCATCTACGCTTACTGCTGCTGCAAGTTATACCTGGTCCAGCGCTTCCCAAACTGTGTACACGACTTCTTTTGTAGTGACTCCAAATTTAGGATTGTCTACCTACACGGTAATAAAAGGGAATTCGAATTGTTACAATACGCAAATGATCACCATAACAACCAATTCTTTGCCTACCATTTTTGCGATCGTTTCACCAACGATCGTCTGCGCTTTACAACCTGCTACACTTGCTGTTGGCGGTGGGCAGACTTATACATGGACTTCTTCTGGACCGCCGACTTTTACGTTTACAGGGGCAACACCACAAGTTTTTCCTTCAAGTTCCACTACATCTGGGGTAAATGAGCGATTATTTTTTTTGACACAACGACGAAAATGGAGTTTTCGGCCAAACACTACATATAGTGTCGCTGCTTCTGATGGAACATTTATAAGCACAACCACAGTATTTTTGGCAGCCAATCCAAATCCTACTATTACAACCAGCGCCAGTTCTTCCTCGGTGTGTAGTGGAAAAACGGTTACGGTTTCGGCCCTGGGTGGTAATAGTTATACGTGGACAGCAAACTCATCTACTTTTAATAGACAAACCATTGCCGATACTCCAACACTGGCAACTGCTTATAACGTGGTAGGTAATAATTCTTTTGGCTGCACAGCCGGAGCGATTCGAATTGTGCTGGTAAATCCAAACCCTACAGTTAGTATTGCACCAAGCAAAACATTGGTTTGTAGTGGAGGAGCAGCTCCTTTAACAGCGAGCGGCGCCGACACATACAGTTGGGATGCGAATGCAAATAATGTCATCACTGCTGCTGCAATTGTTAACCCGGTAAGCCAGGTTTCTTCTTCGATGATTTACTCTGTGTTGGGAACGTATGCATCTACTGGTTGCCAAAGTACCTCTACGATCCTTATTGCTACTTATGTGCCCGTGTTATCAGTTACCGGAACAACCAATACTTGTCTGGGTGGTCAGGTAAGTCTTCAGGCAAGTGGTGGAAATGCTAATACTTACCTATGGTAAACTACCATTGGCGGAAATCCATCTACTTTTTCAGGTCTTACCACAACAATTTCTGCAGCTGGTGTTTTTACGGTAAATGCAACTACCTCGTCTTTAAGTGCAAACTGTCCTGCAACACAAACTGTAACGGTAGATGTTTTAAATAGTCCAACCATAACAGCTACTCCTCAAAGAGCAACCATTTGTGTAAAGGAAAAAGTAGACATTGCCGCCGCAGGAGGCACTGGTTATTCTTGGAACAATGGCATGACTACTGGTACCATTAATGTAAATCCAACGTCGAATACCACTTACACCGTTACCGGAACAGATGCCAGCGGTTGTGTGAGTACCGGAACCGTGCAGGTAAAAGTATCTACCTGTAATGGCATTAATGAATTCGAGAATGAGAACAGTAGCCTTCTGGTTTATCCAAATCCTAACAATGGAGAGTTTACCATCCGGGCACAAGGAGATCTAAGTTTGACCGTTATAAATGAACTGGGACAAATCGATAGAACTCTTTTTTTGTCGGGAGCTAATGATTACAAAATTTCTGTGACGGATCTTACTAAAGGAATTTATTTTATTACAGGACGAAAGGATAATGTGCAGGTCAATTAGAAAGTGGTGGTAATGAGATAAAATGAGCTTACATCACTTTATCGAAAGTCTTTAATTAAAATCCCGGACTCTTAAAGTCAGGGATTTTTTAATGCGCTAAAATAAGAAATTTTGCGAAATATAAAAAGATAACATATTTGTCGGTTTTATTTGTCTTTTTTAATAAATATTAACTTTAATGTTCTATTTTAGCTGTTTCATTAACAAAATCTAAACCACCAAACGCATGAACTCAAACTACATTATTTCTAAATTTATTAAATCAACCCAAGAGTAGTTGTTTTTATTCTTGCTGGCAGGGATTATATCGCAAACAGCATCTTCCCAGAGCTATACTTATAGACCAGCCAATGCTACATAAAATATTGGCCCAACTCTGTTGTAAGCGGATGCGTTAATCTTCACGGTGTAACTGTAACAACTACAACCATAGGAACGAAGCTGCCAGAGGAGAGAAACACAAATCACTCATACGTTTACGTCTGGGGGCGGAGGGGGGAAGCTGCGTAATGAGAAGCCCAGCTAATACAGTCGGCAGTATTGCGGTTATTGCAGGCGGCGGCAGCCCAAACGCATATTTAACGGTGAAAGTGGTGAAAAAGTTAAAATTGTAAAACAATACTTCATTCAAATTAAAAACACAGTAACATGAAAAGAAAAATTTACAAATTATTATCAAGCGCAAAACGAGGAGTGTTTGCACTTGTATTGACCGTATTTTCGGGTACGGCATACTCACAAGCAACGTACACTTTAAATTTCACAGGAAGTGTACAAACACTAACTCTTCCTGTAGGGATTTGGGGTATAGAGTGCTGGGGTGCAAATGGTGGAGACGTAACTTCAGGACCAGGTGGCGGTGGCAAAGGTGGGTATTCACAGGGAACTTTTAACGTAGTAACCGCCGGAACAGTATTAAATATTCTTGTGGGAGGTAAAGGTGTTTCAGCCAGCGGAACCGGCAGCCCTGCCGGGGCCGGCGGTTGGAATGGTGGTGGTGGTGGTGGCGCTACAGGTAAATCAGGCGGCGGCGGTGGCGGTGCTACAGATGTTCGCGTCGGTGGACTAGCAGCCGTAAATAGAATCATTGTTGCCGGTGGTGGCGGTGGAGCTGCATACTATAATCTATTGGCAGTAGGAGGTAATGGAGGCGCTGTAATAGGACAGAATGGAGACATTATTACAAGCGGTAACGTGACTACCGTTAGTGGTGGTGGTGCAGGCGCAAATGGCATTGCGCCGGGGTTGTCTCCTAATGCTGTTGCTAATACAAATGGTACGGCTACCGGCGGCGGCGGCGGCGGCAATAGTCCAGGTATCGGATTTGGGCAACAGGGTACTGGTGGTGGAGCCGGTGGAGCCGGTGGAAGTTTTGGAAGTGGTTCTACAGGCGGCTCTGGCGGCGGCGGCGGCGGATATGCAGGCGGCGCAGGCGGAACGCAAACAGTTAACGTTGGTGCAGCCGGCGGTGGCGGTTCAGGCTTCATTGGTGGGGTAACCAGTGGGTCAACTATAGCATTTGGTCAACCCAGTTTTGTGCCAAATCCCACTGTTACAGGAAACGGTATGGTGATTATTAAAGAGTTATGTAACATATCGCTTTCTGGTTTAACAAGTAGTAGTATCAACGCTATTTGTAGTGGGAATTCGGCGACCTTAATTACAAATGCCGTTAGTAATTATTCCTGGAGCACTGGAGCAACAAGCCCTTCAGTAGTAGTTTCTCCAACAGCAACAACGGTTTATTCGTTGAGTGCAACAAGTGCATCTAACTGTACTGCCTATGCCGCAATTACAATTACCGTAAATGGATCTGTTCCTGTTCTTACGGTAGCTAATACTGCAAGTGCAAGTGGTGGAATTTGTCCAACAGCAACCGTTATCCTTACCGCTAGCGGTGCTTTAACTCATACTTGGGCTAGTGGAGCAATTCCTGTAACAAATGGAGTTGTTTTTTCTCCAACCTCTGCCGTTAGTTATACGGTGAGTGGAGTGAACGGTTGTGGCACAACAACAGCTGTAACGTCCGTTTCGGTGCATCCTTTTCCAACAGTAACTCTTGCAACAACAGCTTCTACATTGTGTTCAGGCGTAACAGTAACCCTTACCGCAGCTGGTAATGCCACAGCTTATGCCTGGTCTGGCGGATCCGGCGGTATTACCAACGGTGTCGGATTTAATCCTTCGTTCACTGCAACTTATACTGCTATTGGTACAAGTGCTTTAAGTTGTACACTCGCTGCAA
>Ga0335394_10000753_pt1 | contig 35371 bp, 26 predicted proteins | sample MAT03_FD_205741 | JGI IMG/M metagenome (GOLD analysis project Ga0335394, IMG submission 205741) | Freshwater microbial communities from Lake Fryxell liftoff mats and glacier meltwater in Antarctica - MAT-03 (spades assembly) (version 2) ...
TGGATCGAATTGGGCTTCCGGGCGCTCAAAAGCCTCGGCTGGCAGTGGCAGCGCACCCGCCGAACCGAACCGGAGCGCGTGGCTCGCCACTGGCTGGTGCTTGCGGTGGCTACCCTGTGGGTGTTGGGCTGTGGCACGCGGGACGAGGATGCCGAGCAGTTGCAGACAACCCCCGACCGCGTGCGTGTCCCACCGCAGCTTCCGACACCCGCCTGAGTAGTCCGTTTGCCCGTGGGCTCGGTGCCGCGCGACGGCAACTCGGGCACGGACGCATCTGGCAACGGCTCTGATTGCGGCCGAGCGACCTGCTTGGCCCCTATCCCGGCATCGAAACGGTGATCCACCGTAATCCCAAACCGGATATCCTGCCTGAACGTTACATACCCTTGTAAGCGGGAACCGGGGGCAGCTATCGCACCATCCAGCGCTTCTTTCATACCACGTTGCCGTGGGCGGCGCTGCTCTGGATCTTCGTGCGGACGCATCTGCTCACACCGGGTGAGCGCTATCTGCTGGTCGGCGATGCATGTGTGGTGACGAAAGCGGGGACGGAGACGTACGGCGTGGATCGCTTCTTTGCGAGCATCTTTGGGAAACCGGTGCCGGGCGTGTCGCTCTTTGCGCTCGCGTTGGTCAGTTGCCGCGAACGGCAGGCCTTCCCGGTGCAGATTGCGCAGATTGTCCGTGAACGCGCAGCGGTACCGACCCCACAGGTGCCACCCGCCACACGCAAACCGGGACGCCCCAAGGCCAGCAGCACGCAGGCGAAGGCGGATGCGCCACTGAATGCGGAACACACACGGATCAGGCTGATGCTCCAGGGGTTCCTGGCCCGCGTTGGCCAGCACCTGCAACTGACCTATCTGGTGCTGGATGGGCATTTCGGCAATCAGCATGCCGTGCTGATGGCGCGCCGTCTGGGCTTGCAGCTGATCGCCAAACTGCGCAGCGACTCGGCGTTGTACTATCCCTATACTGGCCCCTACGCCGGACGTGGCCCACGCCGGATCTCTGGTGCGCGGATCGACCCACCCGCAATCCCGGAGCGCTTCCTGATGCAGACCACGGTGGCGGAGCAGGTTGAGACCCGCATCTATCAGATCGAGGCGCGGCACGAGACGTGTGATCAGCCCCTGCATGTCGTGGTGCGCGTCAAGCGCCAGCAGACGACCAGCAAACACGCGCATGTCTACCTCTTCAGCAGCGACCGCACCCTAGCCTGGGAAGAACTGCGTGATGATTACCAGCTGCGGTTCCAGATCGCGTTTACGTTTCGTGACGCGAAACAATACTGGGGCTTGGAAGACTTCATGGTCATCAAAGAAGCAGCCGTCACCAATGCGATGAACCTGGCCTGCTTCATGGTCAATCTGAGTCGTCGTCTGGCGCGGGATCGCCGTGGTAGCGACCCAAACGCCAGCGTGCTGGATCTCAAGACCCACTACCGTGGGCTTTCCTATGCGGAGGAAGTGATGAAACTCCTTCCGAAAAAGCCAGAGCCGGGTTTATTGCGACGGCTCCTGGCGCAGGTCACGGGACTTGGGCGTATCCATCCGCTCCCCGCTGACGTGCTCACTGGATAATTGGCGAAGGTATTGACAACAGTATGCACAGTTGCCGTTTCTGGCAGGTCGGCCGGGGGCCGACAATAGCGCGGAGTAGGTGCCATGGTTGACTTTGCGCAACCCGGCCAGAACTGTGTGCGGCCCTCTTCGGCACGGCGGTGGCGTCCATGCTGTTCCAGTACAGCCCCATGGAATACTGGATCGAGCGCAACGCGGATGGCGAACTGGCCGTTACTATCTGCCGAGCGACCCTGGCGTCGCCCAAGCCGCGCTACAACATCCACGACTACGACGGCGTCATCACCGCAGATGCCATGGCGCACATGCTGGCCGACCAAGGCGTCGCGCTGCAGACACTCGCCAGCCGTCGCCCCGCGCTGCCCTTCCTCTGGGTCGGCGGCCGCTCCGACCAGACTGTGGCTTTTTACGGGCCTGATGCAGGTGAATCAGGACTTCCGCGAGGTGGCGCGGATGCTTCAGCCCGCGCAGTTCGTCGTAGTGCAACATTCGTACAAGAGCGGGCCCTTTATTGATGAGGACGACCGCAATAAGCAGCGGTACATCGCAGCATGATCCGAGGACTGCTGTTGTCGAGGCCAACAGGGTGACATGGGTAACGTAGGTTGTCATGCCGAGCGCAGCGAGGAAGCTGACGGGGACGCCCAACAAGACCCTGCGACTGCGCCTGCGGCTTCGCTCAGGGTGACATGGCTATGGTATTCTGATGCGGCAAAAGGTGAACCTTCGTTGCAGTATTAACCGCATGTTTACTAGCAACAGCTCGTTATCTCAGTTATACTTCCGTGTATCTCCACCGACGTTGTATACCACACGAGCCGCTAGTACTACAACGAGGCTTGTCATTCCGAGCGTAGCGAGGAATCTGCTACGGACGCCGCATAAGACTCCTCGCTGCGCTCGGAGTGACAAACGCTGTGGCGCATGTAGTACCAGGTCGATCCTATGACTGCACACCAGTCCTTCGACAATCTCGAGGAGGATCTGCGCAGCGTACTGCCCCCTGAGCAGCACATCCACATCCCGACGCTCCTGAGCTTGCTTGCGCGTGCAGAGCATGGGGCGCTGCCTGCGGAAGCGACCCGTCGCGTGCTCGACACGAGCCCGCAGATGCGCTCTGCGATCAAGTCGCTAGCAGGGCACGCGCAGACACGGGGGTTGTTTGCGCTGGGCGCAAACAGCCAGGCCGGCGACATCACCACCGGCGACGTAGCCGGCCGCGACGTCATCACGGTTAACGTCACACTGCCACCTGTGCCGTCAGGCGAGCCAAGCGAAGCCGCCGAGCGCTTCGCCGACGGCCTGAGCGCCCTAAGTGACCTTGTGAGCCAGTGGCCCGAGGCCCGCGCGGTTGTGCAACTCTACTATGGCAAGCTGGCCGCAGCCCGGGCACAGGTGCGCGAGCTGATCAATCTGAAGGTGCTGCACGACCTGCTCCATGGCGTGCAGTACCAGGACCTGCCGCTGCTGATCAGCGAGTCACAGCGCTTCCCCGACGACGACACGGCGATCATGGGCATCGAGCACAGCGAGATCAACCTGCGCTCGGTCGTCGATCAGATCGAGCAACTGGTGAGCTCGGGCGAGGTGCCGAGCGCCGAGGCAAGCTGACGCGGCGATCTGGCCGCCTACACCGATCAGATCCGTGCGGCGACCAATGCGCTCGACCGCGCAATACTTAACCCCGCCATCCTGCGTCTGAACCGCCTGCTCATCACCCAGCTCTCCTTTATCAACGCGCGGCTCTACGAGAAGGCGAACTCGCTTCACACCGATCAGCTGGCCATGCCGCTCCAGCGCCTCTACGAGCGTCTGAGTGCGATCTCGATTGCCCAAGGCCAACTTGAGCGGGTGCATAGGGGCATCGCCGGCCTGCTCGACCTGCACGCCAGCTTGTCCGTGATGATCAGCAACCATAACGACTGGCAGGAGATCGACCGTGAGCTGCGCTCGCTCGACGCCTCGCTGCGCCAGGGCATTGACGACCTTGTGATGTTCTGGCCCGATGTAAGCCGCAAGGTCGTCAAACTTTGTCAGAATGGCGAGCCCTGGGCCATCGAGATCCGCCAGCAGGACGAGCGGCTCCAGCAGCTTCTGGGCGACCCGAAACCACCTGTGTTGCGGCTAACGTTTGCGCGTTTGCAACACCGCATCACCACACGCTTCTTCCAGATCGATAGCAACCTGCGCAAGCTCTGCGACCGCTTGCGCGACTTCCGCGACCCGCTCAATGAATTCGAGTTCGATCTTCAGTGAGACGAGCTCGCCCCGCCACGTTATGGATGGCGCACCACCTATGAGCGAGACTGTCAGCGCCTACGCTAACCTCACCGAGCTGCGCGCCGCGCACGCCGAGCTCCTGCGCCGCTACCGCGACGGCGTAACCCCAGCGCTGGTCGCAGACGTCCGCAGCTTCCTACAGCGCGGTCAGGCGACCGGCGCCCTGATCGACGACCCCGACAGCCGCTGGACGGCTCAGGGCCTGTTCGATTACTGGGTAGCCACCCTTTATCGCGTTGGCGAAGAGCCGCTCTCCGCCAACCTAGACGAGTTCGATCCCGCCCAGGCTCCGGCGCTGCCCGAGGCGGCGCGGCCCTACCGTGGCCTCGACGCCTTTGGCGAGACCGACGCCAAGCTGTTCTTCGGGCGACGCCGCGTGATCGACCAGCTGATTGCGCATCTGGCTGAGCAGCGCCTGCTCGTCGTTGTCGGCCCCTCGGGCAGCGGCAAATCGTCGCTGGTACGGGCCGGTCTGCTGCCGGCCTTGCGTGAGGACGCCCTGCCCGGCAGCGCCGCCTGGCGCTATCTGCCGCCGCTCGTGCCTGGCTCGGCGCCCACAGAGGCGCTTGAGCGAGCGCTTGTTCAGGCGCCGCCCGACGACACCGCTCCGCTGGTATTGGTCGTTGACCAGTTCGAGGAGACCTTCACGCTCTGCACGGATCCCCAGCAGCGCGAGGCGTTTATCGAGCGTCTGCTAACGCTGGTGGACGACCCGCACGCCCGAAATCTCGTTATCCTTACGATGCGCAGCGACTTCGAGCCTGCGGTGACGCGCTCGGATGCGCTAGAACCTCGCTTCGCGGCGGCTCGCTTCGCTCTGCCGCCATTCAGCGCCGCCAAGCTGCGCGACGCGATCGAGCAGCCGGCGGAGCGGGCAGGGCTCAAGTTCGAGCCAGGGGTTGTCGACTTCCTGCTGCATGATCTGCTCGGCGAGCCGGCCGCCCTGCCGCTGTTACAATTCACCCTGCTCAAGCTCTGGGAGTCGCGTGAGCGCAACCGCGTGACGCTCACGACATACCAACACAGCGGCGGCGGGCGGCTGGCCCTCGCCCGCAGCGCCGACGCGCTTTACAATAGCCTCATCCCCGAGGAACAGGTGACGGCCCGGCGCATCCTGCTGCGCATGGTACGCCCTGGCGAAGGGCTGGAGGTGACGAGCAACCGCATCCGGCGCGCCGAGCTTTACCGTGGCGGCGAGGACCCTGGCCGGGTTGACCGTGTGCTCCAGCGTCTGGCCGATGCACGCCTGGTGCGTGAGACCCAGAGCGACAGCCCCGAGGATACGCAGGTCGAGGTGGCCCACGAGGCGCTGGTGCGTAACTGGCCGACCCTGGTCGACTGGATCGATACCGAGCGGGTGGCGCTGCGCCAGCGGCAGCGGCTTACCGCCGCCGCCGAGGAGTGGGATCGGCTTGAGCGCGACCCGGGCGCCCTGCTCGGCGGTGCGCGCCTGGTCGAGGCCCGCGCATACGAATGGGCCATGCGCGACGGCAAGCCCGTCGCAGAGCCGATCATTGTCAGCTACGCGGGTGGCGCTATTACAAGTCTGGTCTTCAGCCCAGATGGCGACAAGCTGCTCAGCCTCGATGTGCTGGGTGAGCGTGATCACTACCCGCTCGACCGCGAGGCGGAACGCGGCACAGGCAGCGCCCGGCTCCTAGACCTGGAGGCTCTGGCGGCCAATCCGGCTGGCTACCAGCCGCTTGTACTGGGGGAGACAAACCAGCTGCTGCTGAGCGCGGCGATCAGCCCTGACGGCCGCTGGGCTGCGGCGGGGAGCGCTGTGCTCTATAGCCAGCAGGCGCCCCTTCCGGCGGACAACGCCGTAATGCTCTGGGATCTGAGCGTCAGGCAGCCAGCGGCGAGCCTACAGCTGCTGCGCGGCCACACCGATGCGGTCTCGCTGGTGCGCTTCAACCCCGACTCGCAGAGCCTGGCCAGCGCCAGCAACGACACCACGATTCGGCTCTGGGATCTGAAGGCGACGCCCGTCGCTATGCAGCAGCCGCGCGTGCTGCGCGGCCACGACGAGCAGATCCTTGCCCTGGCGTACAATCGCGATGGCCGACGGCTCGTCAGCGGCTCCAGCGACACCAGCGCCCGGCTCTGGACGATTGGGGCGGGCGCCGAGAGCGCCGAGCCACGGGTGCTGCGCGGCCACTCCGACAGGGTTACGGCGGTCGCCTTTAGCCCCGACGACGCGCAGGTATTCACTGTGGGGCTCGACGGAACCGGGCGGCTCTGGGCGCTCGAGCCACGCGTGCTGACTGAGCTGGCCTGTGCGAACGCTGGCCGCAACCTCAGCCTGGGTGAGTGGGAGCAGGCCTTCGGTGATGAGCCGTACCGCAAAACCTGCCCAGCGCTGACGATTCATCCGAGCTACCCCGCTGCGGCGCGCGAAGTTGCGCGCTCCGGCGACGTCGAGCGCACGCTGGAGATGTTCGCGCACGCCCTCGCCCTCGCGCCCGAGCTCAAACTCAACCCGCAGGTTGATGTAGGCTCACTGGCCGCGCCCACTATTTACGACGAGGGCCTGCGGCTGGCCCGGCAGGGCGACTACGACGGCGCGCTGGCGAAATTCCTGTACGCCAAGCAGCTCGATTCTGCGCTTGAGACTAATCCGCTCACAGATGCGCGCCGTGAGACCACTGGCGGGCTCTGGGCAATCGGGCGCGCGCTGATCATTGACGGCGAGGTGGAGGCAGGCATCGCCCAGATGCGCAAGGCAGCCAGTCTATGGCCACAGGACACAACAGTTGAGCAGGCCACCGCCGCAGCGCTCATCGAACTTGGCGACAACCTGGCCGAACAAAGAGACCTCGCTGGGGCTACGGCGACCTACGAGCGCGCAAAGCAGCTCGACCCGACGCTCAAGCTTGATGCGCGCGCCAAGGCCATCGACATTATCGCCGCGAGAAACTTTGCGGACGCCTACCAGCTAATCGACGAGGGCCAGATCGAGGTAGGGCTCGCACTGCTCCGCAAGAATTTCGATCTGCGCGCGCCCGAGGGGACAACGTTTGAGCAGGTGGCGGCCCTGGCTCTAGCCAGTGGGGCGCGCAATATTGTTTCCAACGGAGGAGATCTGGCCCGTGCGACCGAGTTTGCCAGACGGGTAGCGGCTTTCGACCCTGACCTGGGAGCTTCGCTGGTCGAGGCGATCAACAAGTTCAGCCAGGGCCGTGCGGCGATCCTGAGCGGAGACGACCAGCGTGGGCTTCAGCTGCTGCGTGAGGCGCTCGACCGCGACCCACAGCTCAGCTCGAACAGCCCCGGGGAGCTTGTCGCCGCCGTGCTCGGGAGCGAGGGGCGGAAGCTCGCCGAGGCGGGGCAGGCCGGGGCGGCTCCGCTCCTGCTGCGCGCCTACGAGCTTGCCCCGTCGTCCAAGGAGCTGGGACCTGAGCTGCCGGTCGCCGCCAACATGCTCGTTCTTGCAAAGGCGCGGGCGACGCCAGAGCTTGTAGACGCGGCGCTGGCGTTGGCGAGCAAGGCAACCGCACGGTACCCCGCCTGGCCTGCGGAGGCCGCCGAGCTGCTAAACACCGTCTGCTGGTTTGGCAGCCTGCATGGCCGGGCCGTCGAGGCGCTGCTTTACTGCGACGCCGCTGTGGCCCTCGCGCCGGACAACGCCGCGTATATCGACAGCCGTGGCGTAGCCAGGGCGCGTACCGGCAAGCCAGAGCTCGCCACCGGCGCGATCAACGACTTTCGTTATTTCATCAACAATTGGAGCGACCAGAGCAGTTGGAAGGAGCAGCGCGAGCGCTGGATCGCGGCCCTCGCGCGCGGCGAGCCGCCCTTCACCGAGAGCGATGTGATGGAATTGTTCGACCAGTAGGCGCTCCGCCAGAGCGGCCTGCTGTCCCGCAGCTTGCCGGCACCCATAGTCGTTGATCGGCACTCACGGCCAACACGGAGGTAGCGCTATGCCTATACTCAGCGTTCAACTGCTTGGCAAGTTTGCGGCCTATACGGCCCCGGCGGTAATGCCAGCTGGCCTTGAGGTGCGCAAAGTGCAGGAGCTGCTCTGCTACCTGCTGGTTCACCGCAGCCAACCCCAGCACCGCGAGACGCTTGCCGGCACACTCTGGGGGGAGACCACCGCCGCCCAGTCGCGGGCCAACCTGCGCAAGACGCTCTGGCAGCTTCACACCGCGCTCGATTCCTGCGCCGAGGCCGGGCCGCCCCACTTGCTTGACATTCAGGGTGAGTGGCTCCAGATCCACCCTGAGGCAGACCTCTGGCTCGACATCGATCTGCTGGAGCGCGCCTATAACGCAAGCAAGGGCCAGCGCGGTGAAGAGCTTAGCCTGCCTGTGGCGACTGTGATCGAGGAGGCGGTCAAGATCTACCGCAGCGACCTGCTCGACGGTTGGTACCAAGACTGGTGTCTGTTCGAGCGCGAGCGCCTACAGAGCATCTACCTGAGCCTGCTGGACAAGCTGATGGGCTATTGCGAGACCTATGTTGACTATGAGAAGGGCATTGCCTACGGCGCCGACGCCTTGCGCTACGACCGGACCCGCGAGCAGACGCACCGGCGCCTAATGCGCCTGCACTTCCTGTCTGGTGATCGGCCAGCCGCGTTGCGCCAGTACGAGCGCTGCCGCAGCATCCTGTGTGAGAGCCTGATGATCGAGCCTGCCGAGCAGACGACCGCTCTGCGGGAGCAGATTCGCTGCAATGCGCTCGACCCCGCGCCCGCCAGTGCGGCAGTGCCGTCCGAGAGTCTGGAGCTCACCGACCTACGCGCCATGCTGCGCGACCTAGAGACCAACCTGCGGGCAACCCAGACCCACGTGCGCAAATATCTAGAGCAGGTGGAGCAGTTACTGAGCAAACAGCGTTAACCACAGCACGGCGCGAGACGGCCACAGACAGACAGCGGGGCGTGGGCTAGGCTCACGCCCCGCTGCTTTTTGCGCCCGAAGTTGGCGGAACACGCGCGCATACGCTGAAGGATCGCTGCGTGATACGCGCCCCTGTTATACCAATGTTGTGAGCACGTGAACGCGCCTTTGTCATTCCGAGCGTAGCGAGGAAGCTTTGCGTTGTGCTGCGGTAAGACCCCTCGCTCCGCTCGGGGTGACACTATGGAACCGCTTGAAAAACAGACGCACTCTTTCATTGTCAAACTGTGGCGCGAGCGCTCGGGCCGCAGCTTCAGATGGCGCGGCCACATTACGCATGTGCCCGACGGGGTGCGCCAGCCGATCAGGCGGCTCGGCGAGATCGGCGCTTTCATCAAGCCCTACCTCCGCCAGATGGGTGTGATCCCGTGCTGGCACGAGCTGCTGCGTCGGCTGCTCATCTGGCGAAAGTGAAGTGCAGCTATGGCAACCTTTCGCGCCATCGGCGCCGTCTCTGCCGCGCTGGTACGTCTGCTGGAGAGCCGCTACAGCCCCGGCGACTTCAGCGACAACCAGCTTGAGTTCAAGGTGTACCTGGCTAGCGACTTTCAGCATCCCATGGACGCCGGGGTCTCAGTCTTTCTCTACCGGGTCTACGCCAACACCCATCAGCGGACGCCGCCCGGTCGCCTCGACGCGGTCGGCCAGCGTCGGCGCACCCAGCTGCCGCTCGATTTACACGTGCTGCTCACGGCCTGGGCCAAAGACGCCTCGCTCCAGCATACGATCGCCGGCTGGATGATGCGGACACTGGAGGATACGCCGAGCCTGCCCGCCGGCCTGCTGAACAATTCCGCTCGCGGAGTCTTCCAGGCCGACGAAACCGTGGAGCTGAGTATCGCCGAGCTCGACACCGAGACGCTGTTTCGGATCTGGGAGGTGATCGCCGCCAATGCGTACCAGATCTCCGTTCCGTATGTGGCCCGCACGGTGCGTATCGAGTCCGACGAGCTGCTCGCGACGTACCGGCCAGTGCAGGAGCGCGCCTTCGACTTCGTCGCTCCAGTGGAAGAGGACCGCTGATGCGTCTGTTGGGCACACCGCTTGAGCGGCTCTCGATTGTCACACCGCTCGGCATTCGCTTCTGGGATGCTGCCCTCGACCGACCAGTGGAGGACGGGCTGGACGTAACCGCCTGGCCGACCGCGCGCCCCAGTGCGCTGACGCAGGCGAGGCTGACGATGTCTGGCATCTACGCCTTCCACGGCCTGCCAGGGCTACGCTCGTTCGAGTATTCAGAGGCGGGCGGGCCGCCGCTGAGCCCGCCGCCATCCCAGCGCTTTGTGGTCGCGGTCGAGGACAGGCTGGAGCGTTTTGTGTCGGTGGTGTTCCAGGTGAACGTGCCCTACCTGGGCATCTTCCCGACCGAAAGCGGCGGCTCGCCGGACGGACGACCGCCTGGCTTCTACCTCTTTGCGACGAGCAGTCGCCCCGTGACGGCCGGGCTGGCCGTGGTGCGGGCTCAGCTGGTAGACGCGGGTGGCGCGGCGACCGCCCACGCCGTGCTGGAGGTCGACGATCCGGAGGGGCAGACGTGGTTTGGCTTGGCCGACGAGCGGGGGATGGTCGCCCTGCTGCTGCCCTTCCCGCTCTTCCCATTCGAGGAGGTCGGCTCACCGCCGCGCTCGCCATCCGAGGCCCGCGAGCCGCCGAGCTGGCCGATTACGGTACGCGCGCGCTATCGGCCAGCCAGCCAGCAGGTGCCCCTCGGTGCCCGGCGGCCCGACCTAGCCAGCTTGTTCGCCCAGGCCCCAGCAAACATCCTAGCCGCGCCCGGCGGGGCGCCCGCCCTCAGCCTGCCCGCCGACCTGATCTTTGGCCGTGAGCTGGTGCTGCGCACCGGCCTGGGACCGACACTGACGCTTAGCCTGCCGTAGGCAGCTACCCGCAAGCTTCGCAAGGAGAGTAGACCATGCCCGAGTATCTTGCGCCAGGAGTCTATGTCGAAGAGACCAGCTTTCGCGCCAAGTCGATCGAGGGAGTGAGCACCAGCACCGCTGGCTTCATCGGCCCCACGGCCTTTGGCCCCACGGAGGGCACGCCCGAGCTGCTGACCAGCTTCGCCGACTTCTCGCGCATCTTCGGCGGGATCGATGATTTGGTGTTTGGCGGCCAGGAGCAGGGTAACTTCATGGCGCACGCCGTGCGTGCCTTCTTCGACAACGGCGGCAGCCGGCTCTATGTGACCCGTGTCTATGAGCCGACCCCGCCCGCCGTAGGCGATGCCGACGCGAACGCTGGCAAGGCCAGCACAGTGGTCGGCTCGCCCGACGACCCGCTCCTGCAGGCGCGCTTCCCCGGCCGGGCCGGCAATATGACCGTCATCTTCGCCGTGCGGGCCGCCGCAAATACCCTGGTAAATACGGCCCTGGGCCGGACGCTGCGCGCTATCCGCGCTGGCGACGTGGTCTTCCTGCGCCCGGCGCTCAGCAGCACAGTGAGCAGCGGCCTCTACGATGTGGAGGACGACAGCGGCACGTTTCAGCTGCGCGGGCCGGCCGGCGCCGTCGCCCCCGGCGTGGTCGAGCTCGGCGACCTAACCGCTGGCCCAGACGATGACCGGGTGCATCGGGTGACACTCAGCGTGCGGGTGCGCCGACAGGGCCGCTTCGAGGAGGAGCAGAGCTGGGAGGATCTGGCGCTAAACGCCGCCGGGCGCAACGCTCTGACCAGCATCTTCACCGCGACGCCGACCCAGCGGCAGCAGCATCTGACGGTGCCGTTCCTGGTCGATACCGACCTCGATGGCGGCGCGCTGCTGCGAGCGCTGGTGGGCGACGCGGTGCTCGACAATGTGGCGCTGAGCCTGGCGAGCCGCGACGAGCTGGCGGCGCTCTCGCCACTGGGCGAACGGCCCGGGCTCGACCTGCTCGAGCGGGCCTATACCCTGGCTGGCGGAAGCGACGGCGAGCTGCCCACGCCGATCCGCTACGCGGGCGAGTCGGAGGGGCTTGAGAAGAGCGGCCTGATGACGTTCGAGGATACGGAGGACATCTCGATCGTCGCTGCGCCCGGCTCGTCGGCTGTCTACAACGACCAGGGGGCGCGGGCGCGGGTCGACAGCATTGTGCAGGCTCTGCTGAGCCACTGCCAGCTGCGCATGCGCTACCGCGTGGCCGTGCTCGACTCGCCGCCCAACCAGGTGCTCTCCGAGGTGCGCGACTTCCGTGGCAAGTTCGACTCGACCCACGCCGCGCTCTACTACCCCTGGGTGACGGTGATCGACCCGAACGACCCGGCGGGCCGACGCGAGATGAATCTGCCGCCGAGCGGCTTCGTGGCCGGTATCTACGCCCGCACCGACGTGCTACACGGCGTGGTCAAGGCCCCAGCTAACGAGGTAGTCTTTGGCGCAATCGGCTTCGAGCGGCTGCTGAACAAGGCCCAGCAGGATGTACTCAACCCGCTCGGTGTCAACTGCTTCCGCTTCTTCGAGGGCCGTGGCTTCCGGCTCTGGGGGGCGCGCACAATCAGCTCCGACCCGGAGTGGAAATACATCAGCGTACGGCGCTACTTCGCCTACCTGGAGCGCTCGATCGACCGTGGCACCCAGTGGGCGGTGTTCGAGAACAACGGCGACCGGCTGTGGGCCAATGTGCGCCGCACGGTGGAGGACTTCCTCTTCAACGAGTGGCGCCAGGGCGCGCTGCTCGGCCTCGATCCAGAGCAGGCCTTCTTTGTGCGCTGCGACCGCTCGACGATGACTCAGAACGACCTCGACAATGGCCGCCTGATCTGCCTGATCGGGGTGGCCGTGATCAAGCCGGCCGAGTTCGTGATCTTCCGCATCGGCCAGATCACGGCCGATAGCCGCTCGTAGGAGGCGCAGCTATGCCCCCCGTTCCACGCGATAACCCTTATGGCTCGTTCAACTTCCGGGTGACGGTCGACAAGATTGGCGGCGGCAACGCCGAGTCGATCGCGGCGGGCTTCCAGGAGATCAGCGGCCTCGGCATGGAAGTGTCGGTGGCCGAGTACCGCAACGGCAACGAGAAGAGCAACCACGTGCGCAAGATGAACGGCCTGCTGAAGGCAAGCGACGTGACGCTCAAGCGCGGCGTGATTGGTCGCGACGACATCTTCCGCTGGCTCGAGGAGGTGGCCAAAGGCCTTCAGGCTGCGGTGCGGCCCTCGATGACCATCCAGCTGATGGATGAGGCAGGCAAAGCTCCGGTGATGACGTGGAAGCTGATCAATGTTCGACCGATGAAGTATACCGGCGCGACGTTGAACGCCAAGACCGGGACCGACGTGGCGATGGAGGAGCTGGTGCTTTCCTACGAGCGGCTCGAGCTGGAGTAGCAGCACAATGTTGACCCGCCAGCCCAACCTGCGCTTCCCTGGTGTCTCCTTCGTGCCGCTTGCCCCTGCGGCTAGCATCGGGCTGCCGCCCCTCGACGTGGCCGGCTTTGTTGGCTTCGCCGAGCGCGGCCCGCTGGGCTGGCCGGTGGCCCTGGGCGATGCCAGCGAGTTCCGAGCGATCTTTGGCGGCGACCTGGCCGTGGCCCGCGACGAGGGCGGGCGGACGGTCTACGCGCAGTTGCCGCAGGCGGTGGCGACCTTCTTCGCCAACGGCGGTCGGCGCTGCTACGCGGTGCGGGTGGCTGGCCCCGTAGCGCGCCCTGCGAGCTTCGCCCTACCAGGCGTGCTGGCCCTGAGCGAGTCCGGCCAGCCGCGCCTGGCCGTAGCCGACGCGGCCAGCCCAGGGCGCTGGGCCAACGGGCTGCGCCTGTCTGCCCGCCTGATGAGTGTACCTCTGGCTCGTGACGCATTCGTCGTGGCCGGCCCGCAGACACTGCTGTGGCGCACAGCCGTGGGCGCGGCCCTGGCGACGGGCGATCTGCTCCGCCTGACCAGCGCTGACCGCCGGCGTTGGCTCGCGCCGATTGCCGCGATCACGGCTGGCAACGCCGAGCTCGCCCTGGAGCTGGCCGGGGCTTGGGAGCTTTTGCCGGCGACAGCACCCGGCCTGCCGCTGGCCCCGGTGGCCGCAAGCCGTCTCCTGGCGACAGGCGCGGGGCCGGAGATGGCGGCCGCGCTTGTCGCGCGCCCCGGCGCCCTCACCGTGGAGCTTTCGGGGCCAGAGGTTGCCAGGTTGGCCCTGGGCGATGGGCTGCGCCTACGCCTCGCCGACGGCGTTGAGCTAGTGACGTTCGTAGCTGCGCTGCGCCATCTGCGACCAGCCGGTACAGCGCCGGTTGACCGGGCCGAGGTGACAGTCGGCGAGCTGCTGCGGCTGGCCCGGGCCGGGCTGCCAGTGGAGTCGCTGCCGGGGCCGCCGCACCAGATCGAGCGGCTGCGCCTCGACCTGCTGCCGTCTCTGGGCCTCGCGGCCCTGCCGACGATCAGCAACCTGGCGTTCAACGCCGGCCACCAGCGCTTCTGGGGCGAACAGATCCTGCTTGAGTCGAGCCTGCTGCGCGGGCGCAGGCCGGCCACGGTGGCCCCAGCGGAGGAGCTGGCGGCGGCCCAGGCGGCGCGGACCTTCCGCCGCCTGGGCGAGGGGCTACGCCCCGACCCGCGTGACGGCGCGCCCGACAGCGTGGCGCTGGCCGGGCTGCTGGCGCCACTCGACGCCGCAGCGGCAGCGCTGACCTATCTTCCGCTGGCGACCGCACCAGTGGTAGGGGCGAGCGACGCCGTAGGCCCGCTGGCGCCGGGCAGCGACGACCTAGCGACGCTCACGGCGGCCTACTTCCTTGATGGTGAGCTCGCGGCGGCTGGCCGGCGCGGACCCCACGCCCTGCTCGCCGAGGTCCGCGAGCGCTACGATGTGCAGGAGCGGCGGATCTACGGGCTGCACAGCCTGATCACGTTGCCGGGGGTAGCCACGCTGTGTGCGCCCGACGCAGCCCAGCGCCTTTGGAGCGACAGCGGCCCGGCCGACGCCCCGGCGCCGCCGCCAGCCCTGCCCGCGCCCGCCCCGGAGCCTTGCCCGGAGCTGCTCGGCCCGTTCGAGGACTGCCTGCGCCAGCCACGCCTGATCGCCATCAGCCCAGCCTTCGGGCCGATCGACGGCGGCACCGAGGTGCTGATCAGCGGTAGCGGCTTTGCCGTGCCCGACCCAGACCTACTCACTGTGCGCTTCGGCGGTAGGCTGGCCACCAATGTGAGCGGCGAGAGCGACAGCGTCCTGCGCTGCCGCACCCCGCGAACTGGCGCGCCGGACAGTGTCGACGTGACTGTCAGCACGCACGGGGGCGAGGGCCGGCTGGCCGACGCCTTCACCTACCAGGCCGCGCCTACGGCGCCCGAGCTGCCTACGATGGAGCTGGCGGCGCAGTACGACCTGAGCACTGCGCCGCTGCTGGCAGTGCAGCGGGCCCTGATCGACGTCTGCCGGGCACGCGGCGACGCGGTGGCTCTGCTGAGCCTGCCGACCCACTTCGAGCGCCGCGACTGCGTGCTCTGGCAGGAGCAGCTACGGGTAATACTGGGGCTGTCGGCCCGGCGCAGGGCCAGCGACGGTGGTCAGGTCGCCGACCTGAGCTTTGCGGCGGTGTACCACCCCTGGCTGCTGGTGCGCGACGAGAGCGCCCCCGACAAGGCCAGGGCCATCGTCTGCGACGGCGCGATGGCCGGCTTGATCGCTGCCCGCGAGCGCGAGCGCGGAGTCTGGGTTGCGCCGGCCAACATGGCGCTTCAAGGCGTGCTTGGCCTGACCCCAACCCTCAGCGACAACGACTGGGCCGAGCTTTACGCCCTCCAGTTCAACCTGGTGCGAGCCGAGCCGGGCGATTTTCGACCGATGAGCGCCCACACCCTGAGCGACGAGGGGTCGCTGCTCCAGCTCTCGGTGCGTCGGCTGCTCATCCTGCTGCGCAAGGCCGTCGAGGAGCTCGGGATGGATTTCGTCTTCGAGCGCAACCACGAGCGTTTCCGCCAGGGCGTCCGCGCGCTGTTGGAGGCGCTGCTGCGCAGGCTCTACGACGGTGGCGCCTTCGCTGGGGCCACGACCACAGAGGCCTACCGGGTCGTCACCGACGCGAGCGTCAACCCGCCGCAGGCTGTCGAGCAGGGCCGCTTTGTGGCAAGCATTGAGGTGGCGCCGGCCCAGCCGGCCGAGTTTATCAGCGTGCTGCTAACCCGTGGCGACGCCGGGCAGATCCAGGCGCTGGAGAGCTAACCATGCCGAACGAGCTGTTCCCATTCAGCGCCTTCAACTTCGAAGTGCAGCTCTTCATCGAGGGCGCGGCGGCGCTCGGGCTTAGCACGCCGCTGTGCAGCGCCGAGTTTGCCGAGTGCGAGGGGTTGGAGAAGACGATGGAGCCCAAGACTGTACGTGAGGGTGGCTACAACACGCGCCAGACTCAGCTGGTAGGCCCGGTGACCTACGGCAACCTGACGCTCAAGCGCGGCATGACCAGCAGCATCGACCTGTGGACATGGTTCGACCTGGCGACAAGCAACACCACCAAGCGCGGGCTGAAGGCTCAGGGCGTGGTGCTGATGCTCGACGCGACGCGCCACAAGGTGCTGCGCTTCAACCTCGCGGACTGCCTGCCGATCAAGGTCAAGGCTGCGGCGCTGAACGCCAAGGACGGCATGGTGGCGGTCGAGGAGCTGCAGATCGCCTACGGGTCGTTCACCATCGCGCGTGACAGCGGGGCGATGCAGGAGGCCGGCGTTTGAGCGTCGGTGGGAAGGAGCGCTACTGTGGCCAAGGCGAGGCTGGTTGAGATTAGCTCGTTCGCGTCCGGGGGCGGGCAGGCTGTAGCGGCTGCCCAGAGCGGGCGCGCGGTGGTGGTGCATTTCAACCCGCAGTCGCTCAAGGTGTCGCTGGCGAACAACACCCAGGGTGGCAACCAGCCCGGCGGCGGCGCGGGGCGCCAGTATGTGGGCAACCGCACCTCGAACCTGGCGGTCGAGCTGCTCTTCGACACGACGAGCGGCCCGCAGCCCGATGTGCGGCGAATCACCGCGCAGGTAGCCCAGTTTCTCCTGCCCGTCAGGCAGCCCAACGACCCCAATAATCGCAGTGCGCCGCCCAAGGTGCGCTTCGAGTGGGGCAGCTTCATCTTCGAGGGTGTGGTTGAGTCGATGGACGAGACGCTTGACTACTTCTCAGAGGAAGGCGTGCCGCTGCGGGCGACCGTCTCGCTGAAGATTGCCCGCGACGCGATCGCCTTTATCTTTGGTGCGGCGGTGGCCGCCCCGGAGCCGAGCGCCGGCCAGGCCGGGCAGACGCCGATGCAGGCGGCGCGCAAGGACGAGACCCTGCCCGAGATGGCCGGGCGGAACGGGCGCAGCGGCGACTGGAAGGCGATCGCCGCAGCGAATAATCTCGACGACCCGCTGCGGCTCCAGGCCGGAGCGCTACTTAACCTTAACGCGGGAGCGAGTGCGAGTGCGGGAGCGAGTGCGGGAGCCGGGGCGAGCGCGGGGGCGGGAGCGAGTGCGGGAGCCGGGGCGAGCGCGGGGGCGGGAGCCCGAGCCGGCTTCAGCGCTGGCCTAGGTGGCGGCGCCGGGGCTGGGGCGAGTGCGGGGGCTGGGGCGAGTGCGGGGGCTGGGGCGAGCGCCAGTGCCGGCGTGGGCTTCGGGGCCGGCGTAGGAGCAAGTACGGGCGCGAGCTTTGGGGCTGGAGCGAGTGCGGGCTTTGGGGCTGGAGCGAGTGCGGGCTTTGGCTCGGGTGCGCGCTTTGGCTCGGGCGCAAGCCTCGGGGCGGGCGTGGGCGTCCAGGCGGGCGTGGGCGTCCAGGCGGGCGTGGGACAGCTGAAATAGAGGAGGTGAGCCATGCCATCGCTAATCATCAACGAGATCGAGTTTCTCCCCGGCAAGCCCGAGGAGCGCCCGCAGCTGTCCGCGCCGGTGGCCGAGGCCGAGGCGCCGGTCATCCCCAACCCGGACGACATCATCCGTGTCGAGCGGCTGTACCGCGAGCGGCGCCGACGCCTGCGCGCCGACTGAGGTAGCCCATGACCAGCGCACAGGCCGCAGCCATTAGCCGACCCGCCATCAGGATCGACGGCACACTCGATCAGACCCTTGGCGAGCACGCCCTCAAGGCGCTGCTCATCGAGGAGAGTACGCTTGGCCTCTTCCGCTGCGAGGCGAGCTTCATCAACTGGGCACCGGGCGCCAGCGGCGGCGGCATGGTTTTCTTCCAGCAGGGCCCGCTGAACTTCGGCAAGGTCTTCGCCGTCGAGTTCGGCCCAGTCGGCAGCAGCGGCGCCGTCTTCGCCGGGCGGATCAGCGCGGTCGAGGCCCGTTACCCCCAGGCCGGCCCGCCCGAGATCACGGTCCTTGCTGAAGACCGCTTTCTGGATCTGCGCATGGAGCGGCGCACCCGCTCGTTTGAAAAGGTCAGCGACGCCGACGTGGTTCGCAAGATCGCCACGGCCCACGGGCTGACGCCGGAAGTGCAGATCGATGGGCCTACCTACCCCACCCTGGCCCAGCTCAACCAGAGCGATCTGGCCTTCCTGCGCGAGCGTATGGCTACGATCGATGCCGAGCTCTGGGTCGACGACCGCACGCTCTATGCGCAGATGCGGGCCAGCCGCCGCGCCGGTACCGCCAGCTTTACCTACAAAGAAAACCTGCTGGAGTTCAGCGTCCTGGCCGACCTGGCCGAGCAGCGCACGGCGGTCCACGTTTGCGGCTGGGACATCGGCGCCAAAGGTGCCATCAACGAGAGCGCCGACGAAAGCGCGATCAGCCGCGAGCTGGGCGGAGGCCGCGGCGGCAGCAGCATCCTTGGCCAAGCCTTCACCGCCCGCCGCGAGCGGATCGTCTCGGCCGTACCGCTCTCACAAGGCGAGGCCAAACGCATGGCCGAAGCCCGCTACCGCGAGCGCGCTCGGCGCTTTGTGCGCGGCAGCGGCACTGTCCAAGGCGATGTCCGCATCCGTGTGGGCGCCAGTATCGAGCTGCGCGGGCTCGGGCCGCTCTTCGACGGCAGCTACTACGTGACTCTGGCCCGCCACACCTTCGATCTGCACAGCGGTTTCCGCTCCGCCTTCGAGGTCGAGCGGCCGATGATCGGGCCATAGGCGGCCCGTCCTGCACGGCAATGCGTGCGGGCTGTACGCTCTACCTTTGTCTCAGGAGACGCCTATGTACGATCTTTTCGATGAGCACGAGCTGGCGGTGGAGCGCAAGCGCCTCTACGGCGTCTACCCGGCCCAGGTTACCGACATCAAGGATCCCGACGGCCAGGGCCGCGTAAAGATCCGCTTGCCCTGGTCGCCCGACCCAGAGACCGGCTATGTGGTCTGGGCGCGCCTGGCCACTCTGATGGGCGGCAACGAGCGCGGCACCTGGTTTATCCCCGACCCCGGCGACGAGGTGCTGGTGCTGTTCGAGGGCGGTGACCCACGGCGGCCCTATGTGGTCGGCGCGCTTTGGAACGGCAAAGATAAGCCACCCGAGAAGATGGACGGCGACGGCCAGAATAACAAGAAGGTGATCGCCAGCCGCCGCAACATCCGCATTACCCTGGATGACAGCGAGGGCCGCGAGACGATTACGATCGAGACGCCGGGCGGGCAGATGATGACCATGAGCGATAGCCCGGCCGCAGTCGAGCTGTCGGACAGCACTGGCAACACCATCCGCATGAGCTCCTCCGGGATCAGCATCGAGGCGATCGGCAAGCTGAGCATTACCACGACGACCTTCGAGGCCTCTGCCGCGCTCCTCAAGATCGAAGCGCCGATGTCGAAGTTCAGCGGGATCGCCAAGTCGGACACGGTGCTCACGACCAGCACGATCAGCACCACCTATATGCCCGGAGTGGGCAACCTCTTATGAGCGCCGCCCCAGCGGACATAAGCGTGAGGACACCCGTATGAGCGAGGCGATCGACTGGCTTAGACCGTCGCCGGTGTGGAATCTGGAGCAGGCTCCACTCACAGGCCTGTTCCAGCCCGCCCTGCTGCGTTTTCGCGGCGACGACTTTATGGAGGAATTCCTCGCCAGCCTGGAAGGCCCCGAGGCGGCCCTGGCGAGCAGACTCGACGCGGCCCTGGTGGCGCCGGACAGCAGCCGGCCGCTCAAGCTGTTCCTTCCGGTTCACGGCCACTTCTACCTGGTCTGCTGCTCGCTCTGCTGCCGCCTGCCGGGCTTCCCCGACCGGCGGGTGCGTCTGGCCAGGGGCGAGCAAGTGTTCTTCGTGCTGCGCCGGCTGGTGGGCGAGCGTGAGTACGCCTGGGTTGGCCCCGAGGAGTCGCGGCGCTGGGAGGCGGTGCCGGGCAGTGGCCGCGAGCTGGCCCCCGAAGAGGAGCGCCTGCCGATGAGCCGGGGCAACACGCAGGCCGGTCGCATACTCTTCTTCGGCTACCTGCCGCTCTCCAGCAGCCAGTCGTACCGCCTGCCCGGCAAGGAGCTGAAGGGCGACGATGGAAGCCCGATCGATCTGCGGATCGAGGAGCTGGGCGCACGCTTCACCGGCCCGCTCACTGGCCCGCTCGACCCCAACGGCAACCCGACCGGGACGGCGGCCATCCGCCGTACTCGCGCCGACCTGGAGCGCACGGTCTCGGTCTACCTGCTGCTGGAGGGCTGGGAGGCGCTCGAGGAGCTGCTGCCCGATGTGGCGCTGGCACTGCGTGACGGCGCGGACGCCCCGCCGCTCACCGGGCCTCGCGCAGACGAGAAGCAGGCTTTGCTCGACCATCTCTCCGCCACGCCAATCACGGGCGCGCTGAGCCTAGCTGCGGCCCTCGGCCAGGTGGCACGAGCGCAGGGCACGCTCAACGCCACCGGCGGGGTGGAGGGCAACTCGGCGCTCACCGCCCTGGGCTTCGGCACGGCCTTCAATCTGGTGCCCGCCCCAAGCGTTATACGCCACCCGCTCCAGGACGCCCTGCTGAAGCTCCTCGACCTGGTGCGAGCCAGCCTCGACGACGAGCCGCCCAGCATAGAGCTGCCGAAGTTCACCCCGCGCGACGACGAGCGTTACCTGCTGCGCTGTGTCTACGCCCGCCCCGAGTGCGACGAGACGCAGTTCGTGGTGAGCCGACGCTCGCTGGCCTTCCAGATCGCGCCCTATTTTGACCCCGACGCCCCGGCGCGCGCGGTGCGCATCCCCCTGCCCGGCGACGTGAGCATCGCGGCGCTGCGCCGCTTCAAGAAGGGCGTCAGCTTCATGATGTCGAACGCGATGCGCCGCAAGATGGACAGCATCGCCGGGAAAGAGAAAGACCTGATCACCAAAGCGGACCCAGGCCTGAGCGAGGACGGCCTCGACATCGCCTTCATCTGCTCCTTCTCGATCCAGATCATGTTCATGGTCGCCTTCTTCCTGCTGCTGATGTTCGTCATCATCCTCAACCTTGTGTTCTGGTGGGCCGCCTTCTTCAAGATCTGCCTCCCGATCCCGAGGAGCCTGGCGCCCAAGTAGGTGAGGCCAATGCGCAAGCTCAACATCTATGGCCAGGGGCTCAGCTTCCCGCCCCGCGTTGACGCCGACGGACGCCTGGCCTGGTCGGTCGGCGACGAAAACGTGCGCGAGTCGCTGCGGCTCATCCTGCTCACCGAGCCCGGCGAGCGGCTGATGCGCGAGGAGTTCGGCTCTGGGCTGCGCCAATTTCTCTTCGAGCCGAATACTGTCACCACGCGCACGCTTATCCGCGAGCGGATCACGCGCGCGATTGCGCGCTGGGAGCCCAGGGTGCAGCTCGATGAGGTCGCGGTCGAGGCCGAACCAGCCGATGCCCGCGTGATCAACGTGACGATCCTGTATCGCCTGGTGGCGACCCAGACTGCCGGCCGGATTGGGATGAGTTTACAGCTAGAGGGCTAGGGTATGCCGCTGCAACTCCCTGTGCTTGATAACAGTAGCTTCGAGGCAATTCTGGCCGAGGCTCGCCGACGCATCCCCGTTCACACCCCCGAGTGGACGAACTTCGCCGGTGATAGCGACCCAGGCATCACCCTGGTGCAGCTGTTCGCCTTTATGGCCGATGGCCTGCTCTACCGAGCCAACCGCATCCCCGAGCGCAACCGGCTGAAGTTCCTCCAGCTGCTTGGCATCCCGCTCCAGCCGGCCGCCGCAGCCCGTGGCATCGTCACGCTGATCAACGAGCGCGGCCCGGTGGCTGGCCTACCGCTTGATCGCGGGGTAGTGGTGACAGCCGGCGAGGTCGGCTACCTCACCCGCGACGGCGTGACCGTGCTGCCCGTCGAGGCCCAGGTGTACTACAAGCAGCCGGTCAGCCGCGACGACCCGCGCTACGTCGGCTATCTGGCCCGCTACCAGGCTGTGCGCCTGGCGCTGGCCGCCGAGCAGGACGAAGAGGCCGACCCGGAGGATGTGCCGCTCGACCTGGACTTTTACGAGAGCGTGCTGATGAGCATGCCCACGCCTGCCAACCCCAACGCGCTGCTCGACCTGGCCGAGACCAGCGACCGGGCGATCTACATCGTCCTGCTGGCCCCGCGCAATGTCGACCCGGCGCTGGTGCGCGAGGCGCTAGCCAACGAGGTGCTTTCGATCGGCGTGGCCCCGGCCCTGGCAGGCACCGTGCCGCCGCTGCTGCCGGCCCGCCTGTCTGCCTTGCGACGCGACACCCCGCGCCTGATCTATGAGCGCGCCGACGTGCGACCCGACGCCAGCGACGCCAGCTACAGTCGGCTGCGCCTGGTGCAGGACCCCGACGTGCTCAGCGATGTGGGCGTGGTGCAGGTGCAGCTCCCCGACATCGCCGGCCTACAGACATGGGAGCTGGCCGACCCGCTGCGCGAGGGCGTTGGCCGCTTCCCGCCACGGATCGAGGACGAGCAGGTGCGCGAGCGGGTGGTAACCTGGCTGCGGGTGTCGCTGGCCCCAGCCGAGACTGGCGTCGCCCAGCCGGCCGCCCGCCTGAACTGGGTCGGCATCAACGCCACCCGGATCGTCCAGGCCGTGCCGGTGGTCAACGAGCTGCTTGGTGTGGGCACTGGCGAGCCCGACCAGACTTTCGCGGTGGCAAACACGCCAGTGATCCCGTCCTCGTTCCGTCTGATCGTGGAAGGCCCCGACGGCCTGGCCCAGCTCTGGCGCATGACGGACGATCTGCTCGCGGCGCAGCGTGACGAACTGGTGTTCACCCTCGACCCGGAGGCGGGCACGGTGCGCTTCGGCGACGGCCTACGCGGGGCTCGCCCGCCGGGCGGCCGGCGGCTGGCGGCCAGCTACGAGTACGGCGGCGGCCCGCGCGGCAACGTGGCAATCGGCGCGATCAAGGCTAGCCCCGACCCGCGCCTCCAGGGTGGCTTCAAGGTCGAGAACCCGCTGGCAACCTGGGGTGGCGACCTGGGCCAGAGCCCAGCCGAGGCTGAACGCGACATCCCCCTGACACTGCGCCACCGCGACCGGCTAGTGACCGCGCTGGACTTCCGTGACGTAACACTGCGCACGCCCGGCGTCGATGTGGGACGGGTTGAGGTGCTGACCCTCTTCCGCCCTGATACCCCAGCGGCCACGGCGGCCGGCGTGGTGACGGTGATGGTGGTGCCGCGCTTCGACGCCGTGCGCCCGCGCTGGCCCGCGCCCGACCGGCTGTTCCTGCGCACCGTCTGCGACTACCTCGACGAGCGGCGCCTGATCACCACCGAAGTGTATGTGCGCGGCCCAACCTATGTCCCGGTCTATGTGACCGTCGGGATAAAGGTGCGGGCGGGCTTCTTTCCCGACGTGGTGCGCCAGCAGGCCAGCGATCGCCTCTATGAGTACCTTTCGGCGCTGCCGCCGGGTGGCCCCGACCTGGCCGGCTGGCCGCTCCAGAAGCGGCTGCTCGACCGCGACCTCGAGGCGGTGGTGACGCGCGTGCCGGGCGTGGAGTTCGTGAACCAGTTGCGCCTTGGCGTGGACGTAGGCGTGGGGGTGATCGACGACTCGGGCGAGCACGCCCTGAGCGGGCTGGAGTTGCCCGTGCTGAGCGGGGTGAGTGTTGTTGAGGGCGACGCCGAGCTACTCGCCGCGGTGCTGGGCGGACAGCCCGAAGCGGCGCCGGTCGGGCGCAAGGTGGTGCCGGTGCCGGTGTCGCGGAATAAGTGTTAGGGCGAGCAGCGTTATGGATGTCAACGGCACGCGCTTCCATCTCATCCTCGGCCCAGGTGACTGGGCCGCCGCCCGTGAGGCCGCGGGGGTTGGTGTCGGGGCAGCCAGCCTCTACGACGACGCGCTGGACGCGCTGACCCTGCGCCCGCTGCCGAGCATATTCCGACCGTCACGGCCTACGCCCCCGCTTACCGCTGACGACCGGCGCGGCGCCGGGGCCGACCGCTTCGGCAACTGGTACTGGATCAGCGCCGACGAGCGCAGCATTCTCTGGGCGCCGCCCGGCGGTCGCCCGGCCCTGTTCTGGGGCCAGGAGCCGCAGGCCTGCCTACCCGCGAGCGACTTCGCCCACGTTGACGCCGCGCCGCCGGACCGCCTGGCCGGACTGGCGGTGACTGAGCAGCATTACCTGGTGGTTGGCAGCGCTGGGCGGGGCGCCCTATACATCTTCGACCTGCACGCCAGCGGCGAGCCGCTGCTGCTGGGCTTCCCGACCGGCGTGCCCTTCGAGCCCTTCGACATTGCGCCAGCGGCGGGCGGCGGGGTCTGGGTGCTGGACCGGGCCAACCGGCGCTTCTGGGGCCTCGACCGCGACTTCCGTCTGCTCGCCGACCCCGAGCTACCACCGGAGCCCGTGGCCGACGCCGGCGGCTTTGGCCCGCTGGACGGCCCGGCGACAACCTTTGCCCGGCGTAGCCTGCCGACCGGCTTTGCCCTGGCCGCCACGCGCCCGGTCGCCATCGAGGGTCTGCCCGATGGCAGCGTGCTCATCCTCGACCAGCCCGCCCCCGGCGCAAGCGCGAGCGTGCTCTACCGGCATAGACTGGACGCCCTGCTCGACGGCCCTGCGCCGCTGAGTGACGTTGTGACGGTGGAGCTTGGCGACGGGCTCGTGGCCGAGCGGATCGATGTGATCGGCCACGATATGGCTGCCGTGCCCGACGAGCAGCTAGGCCACGCCACGCTTTATGTGGCCGACGACGACGGCAAGCAGGTGGTCGGCTTCCAGCTGCGCTACGATGTCGGCCTGAGCCTGGCGGTTATGGTCGACTACCTGCCACTGCACGCCTATGGCGGCCGAGCGCTTACTGCGGCCGAGCTCGACGGCCAGCTTGTGCCCTTCTACGACGTTACTGCAGGGCGCGATCGACGGCGCGACGCCGCGACGCGCTGGACGGCGGTGCAGCAGATCGAGCAGCCGCGCTACGCCTACAGCGCCGAGCTGCTGCTGGGCGGGCCTGGCAACGACCCGGCGCTGCCGCCGCACTTCGACGGCCACGAGCGGGCCTGTGTGTGGCACCGGCTCTTCGTCGATGCCTGCATTCCCTCCGAGACGGCGGTGGAGGTGAGCACACGGGCCGCAGACAGCCTGGAAGACCTGGAGAGCCTGCCCTTCCAGGTGGAGCCGACGCTCTACCTGCGCGCTGGCGGCGCTGAGATCCCCTACTATCAGCCGTATGCCGATGGCGGCGACGCGACTCGCGGTCGCGGCACCTGGGAGCTGCTCTTCCAGGCCGCTAGCGGGCGCTTCCTCCAGGTGCGGCTCCGCCTGCGCGGCAACGGTCGCGCCACGCCCCAGCTGCGCGCCGCGCGGGTCTACTACCCGCGATTCTCCTACGCCCGCCGCTTCTTGCCCGGAGTCTACCAGGACGACGCCGTGTCGGCGGCCTTCACCGAGCGCCTGCTCGCCAACCACGAGGGCTTCTACAGCGAGCTGGAGGGCAAGATCAGCTTGGTCGGGAGCCTGTTCGACGCGCGCATCGCCCCGCCCGAGAGCCTCGACTGGCTGGCCGGCTGGTGGGGTCTGGTGCTTGACCCACTCTGGGCGCAGATCGCAGAGCGGCGCCAGCTTGCGCATTGCCAGCGCAGTGCGCCAGAGCGGCGCCAGCTTGCGCCTCGCCAGCGCAGTGCGCCGGATCGGCGCCGACTCTTCATCCGCTTCGCCCGCACGCTCTTCGAGCGTCGCGGGACTGCGGCAGGCATCCGCTTCGCCCTGCACCTGCTGCTCGACCCCTGCCTGGAGGAGACGCTCGCCGTCTTCCAGGCCGCTGCCACCAGGCTTAGCCTGGGACTGCGCGACGAGCTGTCCATGCTGGGGCTGCCCTACCCTACCCCAACCATGGGCGACGACGCGCTCGAGGATCTGCTTTACGCCTATGTGCTCGCCCCAAATCGGCCCACCAAGATCCGCATTGTCGAGCGCTTCCAAGCCCGTGGGGGGCGGGCCTTGGCGCTGGGCGATCCGGACGCTCAGGGCGAGGATGCAGGCGACGCTGCGGCCCACCGCTTCGCCGTGCTAGTGCCCGAGCGGCTCAGCCCGACCGAGGCCGCCATGGTCGAGCGGGTGGTCGAGCTCGAGAAGCCCGCGCACACGCTCTTCGAGGTGCGGCGCTACTTCGACTACTTTCGCGCTGGCGAGGCGCGGCTCGGCCTCGATACCGTGCTCGGTGACGAGGGCCGCTTTGTGGCTACGGTGCTCGACCGTAACGAGCTGGCGGCTGGCTATTTGGCCCCAGCGCCGCCGATGGATGCGCCCAACCGGGTGATCGCCAACCGCGACCAGCTTGGCCGGCTACCACCCCTGTGACGCGAGGAGGAAATGTGGCGAACTGTGTAACTGCATCGACGGACAGTGGGCCGCTCGCACTGAATAAACGTGTCCACTACGCCTTCGGCATGGTCCTGGGCGTCGACGAGTTCCGCCAGGAGCAGCAGCATCGGGCCTGGAAGGAGCGTCTTAGCAACCTGCTCCTGCACGGCTACGGCACTGTCTGCGGCCTCCAGGTAACTGCCAACGCCTTCGACACCGATGTCGAGATCCGGGTGGCCGGCGGCTACGCGCTCAGCCCGCGCGGGCGCTGGCTCTGGGTTGACCGCGACCAGTGCGCGCTCCTGAACCGCTGGCTGCGCGCTAACCGCGCGGCTTTGAGCCCACCGCTCGGCCCTGGGCGACAGACGTTGTATGTTAATTTGTGCTATGCCGAGTGTGATGTCGACCTGGTGCCGATTGCGGGCCAGGCCTGCGCGAGCGACGACGCGACCAGAGCGGCCTCGCGCACGCTCGAGTCGTTCCGGGTAGAGTTTGCCTGGGAGCCGCCCCCGCAGCCCGGCGAGGACGCGGTGCGGCTCTTCGGCGACCTGATGGCCCAGGTGGAGATCGTGCCGGCCAGCTCGCCGCCAGGATCGCCGCCCAGCGACGAGCGCGCTCTGCTGCTGGAAGCGGTGCGCGCGATAGGCCAGCAGGCCTCGCCACCGCTCTCGCCGCCGGCGCCCGGCCCCTACCGGCTCGACGAGGCCACAGCCTGCGCGACCATCCACGAGGCTTTGGCAGTCTGGGCCACCGAGATCTGCCCGCGCCTGGAAAAGCCCACCGGCGAGGAAGGCTGTATCCTGCTCGCCTGTATCGATCTTGAGGTTGACGCCGCCGGCGAGCTGGTCTTCGCGGTCGACACGGAGGGCGAGCTGCTGCCGGGGAGCGTGGTGGTTGACAACTGCGTGCGCCCGGTGCTGGTGTCAGACCGGCTCAAGCAGGAGCTGTTCTGCCTGATCGGCCAGGGCAGTCCTGGCGGCGGGGGCGGGCTATCTGGGCCGCGCGGGCCCGATGGCGTTACCGGGCCGCCTGGCCTTCAGGGGCTGATCGGGCCAGCGGGGCCTCAGGGCCTTGTCGGCCCCGCTGGCCCAGTGGGACCGGCGGGACTGGCGGGACCCCAAGGTCTCCCTGGTGTTGGCCAAGGCGTGGAAGGGCCTGCTGGCCCTGTTGGCCCTGCTGGCGCCATCGGAGCTGATGGCGCTGATGGCGCTGTCGGGCCTGCCGGCGCTGATGGCGCTGATGGCGCTGTCGGGCCTGCCGGCGCTGATGGCGCTATCGGGCCTATTGGCGCTGATGGCGCTATCGGGCCTATTGGCGCTGAGGGTCCCCAAGGGCTGATCGGCCCTGCCGGGCCTGTGGGCGCTGATGGCCCTGCGGGCGCCGCCGGTCCTGCGGGCGCTGATGGCGCTGTCGGCCCCGCCGGGCCACAGGGCCTCATCGGCCCTCCCGGCGCGGGAGTGATCGACCAGGGCGACGCGGTCTTCGTCGCCGGCCAGTGGGGCCAGCTTGAGTCGCAGCGGCAGCCGATCGCCCTGGTTGAGCCGGGGCCGATCACGATGCTGGTGGTGCGGCAGACACCGGCCGATTTCTTCACCGAGGGCGGCAATGTGGCCCTAACCGCCGCCATCGTCGGGGGACGCATGACCATTATCGCCACCAATCTGTCGGCGCGCCAGCTTGAAGAGCTGACTGTGACCTGGTGGGCCTTCCAGCAGTAGAGGGGCGGCTATGACCGATCAGATGCATCTCTTGGACGCACCGGTCGTACCGGAGAGCGGAATCAAGCACACGAACTTCTTTAATGGTCGTGTGCTGACGGCGACCGACCTGCAAGACGAGCAGGCCGCCAACCGCCGCCAGCACCAGCAGCTCGGCCGGGCGACCGGCGCGGGCGTGGTCGTCGGTCTGGAGGTAAGCCTGGCTGCGAGTGGCGTCGGCAACAGCACGCCGGTGCTGGAGGTAAGCCGCGGCCTGGCGCTGAACCGGCGCGGCCAGGCCGTCGAGCTGGTCTCGTCGCGCACCCGCGTGGCCCTGGCCCGCAAGCTGCCCGCAGCCTCGCGCAGCGAGGCGATCTTTGCCGACTGCGAGCCGCTTCAGCTTGGCCCCGACCTGGTGGGCCGTGGGGCCTACATCGTCGCGATGGCCCCAGCCTCGGCCTACCGCGAGCGCGCCCCGATGGTGCCGGTGGGCGGCGGCGGCCGGGCCAGCGGCTGCGGCGACCGCTACGCCGTCGAGGGGGTAGTCTTCCGCCTGGTCGAGCTGCCGCTCGCCATGATCAGCGCCAGCCAGGCCGACCGCGACATCGTCGCCGGTCTGATGAGCGACAGCGAGCGCAGCAGCCTTACGCCGCTGGCCCGCGCGGCCGCCCGCTCGAAGCTGCGCAACCTGCTAGCCCACGCGTGTTTTGGCACTGCGGCGCGCACCGCCTTCCCCGCCACGCCGCTGCTGGCGCCGCGCCGCGCCCAGGAGGCGCCGCCTACGCTGGACGAGCGGCTGCTCGCCGACGGCCTGCTGAGCGACTGCGATGTGCCGCTGGCCCTGCTCTTTTGGACTCAAGGTGGCGTGCGCTTTGTGGATCTATGGTCGGTCCGCCGACGGCCAGTGGTTGTCGCTGCGGCGCGGCACCCCTTTCTGGCCCGCGACGATGCCACCGAGATCGGCGAGGCCATGGTGGCGCAGTTTCAGTCCCAGCTCAGCGACTTGATCGCCTTGCCGGAGCTGAGCGAGCTGCTCGGCGCCATCCGTATGGGCGACTTTTTTCGCTACCTGCCGCCCTGTGGCGCGCTGCCGCTGGCCCCGCCGGGCACGCCCGGCGGCATCCACCCACCGATCTTCCTTGCCGGGCTGCCCGCCCGCGATCCTGTCTTCGTCGAGGGGGCCGTGCTGGCGTCGGTCTACCGGGACGGGCTGGCCTGCCCGGCGCTCGACCTGGAGCGCGGCGAGTTTTTCTGGCTCTACCGCACCCGTGAGAACGCCCAGGCTGCGGCCCTGGCCGCTGGGCCGCCGGCAGCCCTGTTCTTCGCCAGCGGCTACCTGCCCTACCGTGGCGACGCTCGCTTCAACCAGGCCCGCTGGGGCTTCAGCAACGTCGCCGGGCTGCCAATCTTTTAAGGAGGATGCCAATGAGTGGCCTGCCCAAGGTAAAGCCCGGCGACCTGATCACCGACAGCTTTATCAACAGTGTCGTCGAACTGATCAACGATCTGCTCGTGCGGGTCGGCACCCTCGAGACCGGCGCGGAGGCCTCGCAGCTGGTGCGCATCACCGCCTTTGAGCCGCCTGCTCCGCCGGCTGGTGAAGGCCAGCGCGTCGGCCAGGTGCTGCAGATCTTCGGTGAGAATTTCTCCTGGCCGCCGACCACCAACACCGTCACCATCCGCAACTTCACGGTGCCCAGCGGCGGCACCGCCCAGATCGCGGAGTTCCGCCCAGGCAGCAAGCCGACACTGCTCGAGTTCGTCATCCCTTCCATCGCCGGCATCGCCTCCGGCGGCACCGATGTGACCGTCAGCGTCACCAGCGCTGGCGAGACCACCCAGGCCACCTATCGCCTGCGCCCTGCTCTGCCCACCACCGGCAACCCGCCCACGATCAGCAAGATCACCAAGGCCGATGGAGTGACGACCAACCTGAGTGTGACCGAGGACGCGATCATTACCGGCACGAACTTCTCCACCAGCACGGTCGCCAACGGCATCACGATCATCATTCCCCTGGCTGCTAGCGAGATCAAATACCCTGACCCCACGGTGCCCGAGCGCGCCGCGCCCATCCAGATCATCTCGGCCACGACGACTGAGATCCGCTTCCGTGTGCCCAACATGGTCGAGATCGACGCGGGCGGTCGCGATGTCACTCTTGAGCTCAAGGTTGGCAACTTCCCCAGTGTCGAGCGCTTCGTCAACATCAGCCGTGGCTAAACCACGCCTATAAGCGGAGGATCGTCGCGATGCTCAAAACCTTCAATCTCGTGGTGCCGGTCAACGGCCCATCGCCAGTCAGCAGGGTCTCCCTGATCCTGACCCTGGCCAACACGTCGGCGCTCACGCTCACCATCACCGATCCACGCGGTGCGCTGCGTAGCTTTGACCCGCTTACCTCTGGAACCACCCTGCCGAGCGTCACCTTCCCTTTTCCAGCCCACACGATGACGCGCGCGGATCGCGCGATCGTCGCTCGGAGCAGCGGCGACATTGCGCGCAATCTGCAGTGCGTGATCGACCTGATTTTGACGAGCGACTTTGACCCGGGGACCTGCGCCACCTTTCCAGCCCTGGTTGGGCCAACTCAGAGTTGGACGATCAGCTGCAGCCTGGCGACGAGCGCCGGTCCTGCCACCCCCGACATCAGCGGCGTCTGCCACATCAGCTGGAGACCCGGCGCCGTCTGTAGCGGCACAGAGGAGATGCCCTCGGCAACTGCCGTCGAGATCAGCAAGCTGGCCAAGATCGACGGCAAGGCCAATCAGAGCTGTGCGATCAATGGCCGCAACCCGGCCGATGTGGCGCTGGTGCTCGACCGCTCCGGCAGCATGAGTCTTAACTCCAACCTGAGCGGCGTTCCAATCACCCGCATCGCCGCCCTGCACCAGGCCGTCCAGACCTTCATCACGGTCTGGAATGCGGTCGATGTGCCCGGCGATAAGATCGCGCTCGTAAGCTTCGACGACGTGATCGAGACGCCTTTCGGCGCAAACCTGCAGTCGTTCGATCCTGTCGGCAACACGATCTCGGGTGGCGTCACCGCGCAGGTAACGGCGCGCAACTTGACATCGATCGGTGGCGGTATGAAGCAGGCCGACAGCTTCCTGACCTCGGCCGCGTCCACGAGCACCCGTCGCGTGATGCTGGTGATGAGCGACGGCATGCAGAACACGGCGCCGAACGTGGGGCTCAACCCGGCGGGAACCCAGGTACAGCTGACGGGCAGCGGGCCGACGATCACGCTGCCCAGCCTCCCGAGCAAACCGTACCAGATCTACAACCTGACGGTCGGCCCCAGCGCCGCAGTCGAGCCGGCGATCAAGAACCAGATGTCCAATCTCACCGGCGGGGCCTACCTAAACACCGAGGAGAACGGCACGCTGCTGACGCCCTTCTTCGTGGACCTGCTGGGCAATTTTCTGCGCTTCAACTCCTGGCAAACCTCGCGCCTGATCCACGGTGCCGTCTCGCTGCGCCAGAATTTCGACACCGACCTCTTCCTGTCCACCACTACTCAGCGCGTGGTGTGCAGCCTGAGCTGGCCGCAGCAGACGGCGGCGCTGCTGCTTACCGTGATCCCTCCCGCCCTGAGCTCGCCACCCAACGTCTTCGCGAGTGAGGGCAGCAGCGGCACGATCACGCTGAGCTTCGACCCGATCGGGCTGCTCGACGCCGTGTTGCCCTGGCGGGTGTCTGTGGCAATGCTTGACGGTAACGGCGACGTGCCAGTGGACTTTGACCTGGTGGTGCTGGTCGAGGAGGTAGCGGTCAGCTCCGAGCTGGCGGTGGTGCCAGCCGATTACAAGGCTGGCGACCGGATCGCGTTGCGGGCTCGGCTAAGCGAGTTCAGTGAGCCGCTGGTGCAGCTCGGCGCCGACCAGCGCAACCAGCTGCTGGTGCAGGTCGTGCATCCGGGCCAGAGCGTGGGCGACCTGCTCTCGGACAATCAGGCCAGCACGAAGTCACCAACCGCCGACAACGAGCGGCCCGAGGCGGCGCGCCTACAGAACCTGCTGATCGAGCAGCCTGGCATCCTGGGGCGCAACGAGGGCAACCCCGACATCATCGCGCTGGTGGAGACCGAGCCGGGCGTCTACACCGGCGAGTACCAGGCCGACACTGTGGGCCACTACAACTTCCTCTTCGCCATCGAGGCTGGCGCCCCAGAGTCCGGTCGCTTCTCGCGCCAGCAGCTGCGCACCGTCTACGCACGGGCCGTGCCGGACACCGACGCGATAGAGGTTGCTACCAGTGTGCAGCCCTCGCCCCAGGGCAACACTCTGGCGATCACGTTCACGCCGCGCACGAGAACGGGTAACCGCATGGGCCCGGGCTGGGCCAACTACTTCTGGTTTACCTCGGCGGGCGTGCAGCCTTTCAAGAGCGTTGATAACCTCAACGGCTCCTACTCGGCCAGCATGAGCTTCCAGGGCGCGACGCCGCCAGCGGTGAGCCTCTACTTCCTTGATGTGCTTCAGATCATTACGGACGACACGCCGGTGGCCCAGCTACCGATCAAACCGGGCGAGGGAAAGCCGCTGATCGAGCGGCTACCTGGCACGGGCAGCACAGGCGACGACGACGATCTGTCCGACGCGCTGCGTGGCTGCCTGGTAACGCTGTTCCAGCTTCTGATCGCCGTGGCCCGCCTGTCGATCAAGCTCTTTCAGGAGATCATCCGGCTGCTGCGCCGCTAGGAATGCTGCATGCACGCCTCTGACACCACAACCAGGGTGGGGCGCCTGCGCGTAGGCGGCGGCGGGCCAGACACGCCCGCCCGCCGCCTGCGCCTGGCCGCGCGGGTGGGCGGGGCCGACCTGCGCCCGCCGGGGCTGCCTGTCTCAGCGGTGCTGATCGTGCGCCGCCTAATTGTCGCCGGGCCGCAGGCCGGGGCGCAGTGGGAGCGCGCGGCCCAGGCCGCCGTCGCCCAGGCCGCCGTGCGGGCCAGCCGACCGCAGGCCGGCCACCTGGAGGGCGCAGCGGAGGCGGTGCTCTTCCGCGACGAGGGCGAGCTGCTGGCCTGCCTGGCCCTCGACATCCGCGCCGGCGCGCTCTGGGAGCGCTGGTGGTGGCACAGCTACCTGCGTGCGGGCAGCGGTCGCAGCCTGACGCTCGATGGCGCGCTGAGCGAGGGGTTGCCGGTGCTGCCAGCGGCCCTGCATTACCTGAGCAGCTGGGGCGTCGTCGGCGCGGTGGTTGCGGCCCTTGCGCCAGAGACGTGCGTGCTCCTGCTCGCCAGGCTCGCCCAGCGCTACGACGCGCCTGCGCTGGCCGCGCCCCTGCGGCGAGCGTGGCTGTCCGCTGAGCTCGCCACACAGGAGGAGGCGGGGCCAACGGACAACCAGACGCCCCTGATCCCGCCACCAGAAGCCGGCCCTTCGCCCGCGCCGCCCTGGGCTCAGCTGCTTGGCGTCGGCGCTGTGCCAGGCTTTCTCGCCCCCGCGCAGGGCGCCCTGCTAGGCGTCGCGCTCGCCGTCCATGTGCGCCCGGCAGCCGTGCGCGGCGCAAGCTTCGCGCGCGCCTTCGCCCGCTGGTGGGCAGTCGCAGCTGCGCTCACGTCTTCCCAGGCTAGCCCGCCGCTGGCGACGCCGGTTGCCCCGCTCGCATCCGGATCGCCGCCGACACTGGCAGCGCCGGTGTCCGCCGCAGCATCGGATGCTGCCACCGTGACCCCGCTCGTGCGTCTGGCGCCGGGCAAAGCGCCTGAAACAACAGTCGCCCAGCCCGCCGGCTCCCCAGAGCTAAGCCGCGTGTCCCCGTCACTGCCCGGCGCGCAGCCCCCCGTCACTGCCCGGCGCGCAGACCCCGACACCCTGGCGCCCACCGACCTCCCCGCTGAGGCGCGGGCCGTAGCTGTGAGGGGCGACCACATGCTGGACGACCCGCCCACTGCGCCGTCGGCCAGCGCGCCGCCGACAGCCGCAGACAACGCAGCCCCGCCACGCACAGCTGCGCCAGTCGCAAACGGGTCCAGCTGGCCCGAGCTTGAGGGCGGGCTGCGCACCGAGCTAGGCGGTGTGCTGTTTCTGATCAATCTTATGGCCCACCTCGACCTGCCAGAGCGGCTCCCGCCTGGGCCAGGCCTGAGCTGCGGCCCCTGGGGCGCGCTGGAGCTGCTCGCGCGCGGGCTGCTCGCCGACGCGTCCGCTTGGGAAGGCGACCCGCTCTGGGCAGCCCTGGCCGTCCTCGAAGGGCGGGCTCCCGGCGACCCGCCCAGCCATCCAACCTCGTGGCTGCGCCCTGCCTCGGCGCTGCGGCGTCGGGCCTATCTCGGTCGGAGTGCTGGCTGGCATAGCCACCCCTTCGCGGCCCGCGCCCGCATCCTGCCTGCCGAGTGGTTTGAGCAGCTCGAAGGCGACGCACCGCTATGCTGGCGGCGCCGCGGCCGCTGGCTGCAGCTCTGGTCGGAAAACGGCCTCTGGCTCTACGACGGCCCGGCGCCGTTCAGCGGGGCGCAAGCCGCTCTGGCGGCCTGCCTCGGCGCGGCGGCGGTAGCCGAGCGCCACGTGCGCCACGACGACAGCGGGCCGGGCCGCGCCCCGGCCGACGACCACAGCTGGGCTGGGCCGGGCCAGCGGCGCTGGCTCGATCTGGTGATGCCCTTCGCCCGCCTGCGCCTGGGTCGCGCCCTTGGCCTCGACGACCCGCGCGCCCAGCTCGATGCGGCGCTGCTGCTGCGGCCAGCCCGGCTGCACATCAGCGCTACCCATATCGACCTCGTGATGAGCCTCGACACAGTGAGCTTGGAGGTCCGACGGGCCGGGCTCGACCGCGACCCAGGCTGGCTCAGCGACTTTGGCCGGGTGATCAAGTTCTACTTCGAGTGATAGGGCGATCTATGCAGCTGATGGCGAGCGCTACGCTAGACAGCGGGTCCAGCCCCGACCCGGCCCCCTTCGACCATGTGCCGCCCGGGCCGCGCGGCCACTTTCTGCTGCACTTCTATGCCGCGGTCGACCGCGTAATCGACCATTTCCATCGCCTGAGCGTGATCGGCGGCGAAGATCCGGCCGAGAGCATAGCCCGCTTTCCCTTCATCGCCGGTTACCTCGACGAGATCCAGCGCGTGATGCCGGAGCAGGTCGAGGCCGCCGACAGCTGGGCCTGGTGGGAGGCCGAGATCGCGGCGTGGGAGGCCCGCACCGATGGGAGGCTGCCGCTACTGGCCCTTGCCGGGGTCGGGGTCAGCTTCCGCAGCCGCATCGCCCTGCTGATCGCCGGGCTTGCCGAGGTCGACTCGCGCTTCGGCACGCTCTTCGCCCACCTCCAGGCGCCCCTGGCCCATCGCCGGCCCTGCCTGGAGACGCTCGGCCAGATCCTGG
>Ga0335394_10000756_pt1 | contig 35310 bp, 29 predicted proteins | sample MAT03_FD_205741 | JGI IMG/M metagenome (GOLD analysis project Ga0335394, IMG submission 205741) | Freshwater microbial communities from Lake Fryxell liftoff mats and glacier meltwater in Antarctica - MAT-03 (spades assembly) (version 2) ...
CATACCGTTATCAAATTAATGGCATTGAATCAAAGTACGATCTTATGTCGGCCAAGTTTGGAAAGTATGGCGAAATGAATTTGGGCTGGACAGCCGATGATGTAAAAGGTTTTACAAAAATATTTGGCAACCAGGTGGGGATTTATCATCAAGTGAAAGAAGAAGCTGAAAATAATAGTAAAAAGTAATGAGTACATAGTATTGAGTAAATCAAGAAATGACGAAAAAAATAAACGTTGGAATTAAAGGTGCTGCCGGATACACAGGTGGTGAAACGCTGCGACTATTATTAAACCATCCGCATGTTAACGTTGTCTTTGTGGAAAGTAGAAGTCAGGCGGGCAAACCTGTAACTAGCACGCATGCTGATCTTATTGGCGAAACTGATCTAATTTATTCGGCAGACACTAATAAGCAAGTTGATGTTCTTTTTCTATGCTTAAGTCATGGTGAAAGTAAAAACCTTTTAGCAAAGGCGCACTTTCCCGCTACAACTCGCATCATTGATCTTGGAAATGATTTCCGATTGGGTGAGACAGTATCAGGTAGAGAATTTGTTTACGGTCTTCCGGAATTTCTACGTGATAAAATTAAAGCAGCAAAGAACATTGCTAACCCGGGATGTTTTGCCACAACGATACAACTTGGCTTGTTGCCCTTGGCTAAAGCCGGACTATTAAAAGAAGTTCACACAACAGGCATTACAGGATCAACTGGTGCCGGACAAAAACTTCAGGAGACAACTCATTTTACGTGGCGCGCAAATAACATTTCAGCCTATAAAACATTAACTCATCAACATCTTGGTGAGATTAATCATACGTTAAAAAGTCTGCAACCCAGCTTTGATGAGGATATAAATTTTATTCCATGGCGGGGCGATTTCACTCGCGGCATCTTTGTAACATCCGTATTGGAATCAAGCTTAAGTCTGGAAGAAGCGAATAAACTTTATAAAGAATTTTATGCTTCGCATCCGTTCACGCATGTGAGTGATGAGATGATAGACTTGAAGCAAGTGGTGAACACAAACAAGTGTTTAATCCACTTAGAGAAGGTTGGAAAGAAACTGGTTGTTCATTCCATCACAGACAATCTGTTAAAAGGAGCTAGCGGCCAGGCAATTCAGAATATGAATTTGATGTGTGGATTTGAGGAGACAGAAGGGCTGAAGTTGAAGAGTACAGTTTTTTAGAATTAAACCACAGAGAACACAGAGGCTCTGTAAAATCTCCGTGGTTAAATATTTCACGCAAAGGCCGCCAAGAAATAAGCGCAAAGTGTTGCAAATAAAATAGTCAATGGTTAATAAACATATAGTCAATCAACTCAGCGTTTCTCTGTGGGCTCTGCGGTTAAAATAAAGCGATATGAAGCTATTCGATGTATACCCCCTCTTCCCTATTGAGCCAGTTAAGGCTTCGGGCTCGTGGCTTTGGGATAAAGAAGGGAAAAAGTATTTGGATTTATATGGCGGTCATGCTGTAATCTCTATTGGTCATAACCATCCACATTTTGTAGAAGCACTAAAAAGTCAATTGGATAAAATCAGTTTTTACTCCAACAGCGTAAAAAATTCTCTACAAGAAAAACTTGCCGACAAACTGGGCCAAGTTTCAGGCTATCCGAATCATCAGCTCTTTCTTTGTAACTCCGGTGCCGAAGCTAATGAGAATGCACTCAAGCTTGCATCGTTTGTGAACGGAAGAAAAAAAGTAATTGCATTTAAAAAAGCATTTCATGGGCGCACCTCTGGTGCTGTTGCGGCTACCGACAATCCAAAAATTGTAGCTCCTTTTAATGCGGGTCATGAAATTGCATTTCTTCCATTGAATGACGAGCAGGCCTTTATCGAAACTATAAACACTGAAATCTCTTCGGTTATTATTGAAGGTATTCAAGGTGTTGGCGGTATCATACTTCCGAACGATTCATTTTTACAATTGCTTTCCAAAAAATGTAAAGAGGTTGGGGCGTTATTGATATTAGATGAAGTTCAGAGTGGGTATGGAAGAACCGGGAAATTTTTCGCGCATCAATTTTCTGGCATTCAGGCTGATCTAATTACCATCGCTAAAGGCATGGGTAATGGATTTCCGATTGGCGGTTTACTTATTCACCCCGATATCAAACCCTGGAGTGGCATGTTAGGCACAACCTTTGGCGGGAATTATTTAGCCTGTGCTGCAGGGTTATCCGTACTTGAAGTTATTGAGCAAGAAAACTTAATGAGCAACGCTACCACACTTGGTGATTTTTGGCTTGAACAACTTAGTACCTTCTCCGATATAAAAGCAATTCGTGGTAAAGGTTTAATGATTGGGTTTGATTTACCCGATGAACTTGCAACGCTGCGCAACGATTTACTTTTCAAGCATGCTATATTTACGGGCGAAGCTAAACCAAATACAGTGCGCTTGCTTCCATCTTTGGCCTTATCAAAAACAGAAGCTGATACGTTTCTGGAAGCACTTACTGCAGAACTTAAACAGACCGTTTCATCATGAAGCATTTTCTATCCGTAAACGAAGTTGGCAACCTCGACCAATTGGTTGCCACTGCCTTAGCCTACAAAGCAGATCCATTTAAGGATTCTACTCTTGGGCAGAACAAGCGACTGGGAATGCTCTTTTTAAATCCCAGCATGCGCACGCGCATCAGCACACAGATTGCAGCAAAAAATTTGGGCATGGATGCGATCGTGTTTAATGTTGGTCAGGATGGTTGGTCACTTGAGTTTGAAGATGAAGCCATCATGAGCGGGTCAACCGTTGAACACGTGAAAGATGCGGCCCCCGTGCTTGGAAAGTATTTCGACATTTTGGGCATTCGAACGTTCCCCTCGTTACAAAATAAAACAGACGATTACAGTGAATTGTATATTCAGCAATTCATTAAGTTCTCAGGGGTTCCGATTCTCAGCCTGGAGAGTGCTACCGTGCATCCGCTTCAAAGTCTTACCGATATTATTACCATAAAAGAAACCTTTAAGGAAAAACGGAAGCCTAAAATTGTTCTCACCTGGGCTCCACACGTAAAAGCGCTGCCGCAATGCGTTGGCAATAGTTTTTCGCAATGGATAAATGCCTGGGGCGAGGCTGATTTTGTAATTACCCATCCAGAGGATTATGAGCTTGACGCAAAATTCACCAATGGAGCAACCATTACCCACAATCAGGATGAAGCGCTTAAAGATGCTGATTTTGTCTATGTGAAAAACTGGAGTACGTATTCCGACTATGGCAAAATATATTGCAACGATCCTAAATGGATGTTGACTAATAGAAAATTATCCGTTACCAATGAGGCTAAAGTAATGCATTGCCTTCCGGTGAGAAGAAATGTAGAACTTAGTGATGAAGTGCTGGATTCAACAAATAGTCTGGTAACTCAACAAGCAGGTAACCGCGTGTGGGCAGCGCAGGCAGTATTAGCTGAACTTTTGAGAACACTGTGAATAGTTGACAATTGACAAAATAATAATTGACAACTTAAGTGCTTAGGTATGAATAAATTTTGTCAATTGGAATTTCTTGTCAACTGTCAATCCGGTTAAAAAAGAGAAATGGAAGTAGAAACTAAAGGCTTAATACTAAAGACTCATAACTCAATACTCCTAGAATGAACAAGTTATATATCATAAAAATTGGCGGCAATGTGTTGGATGACGAAAAGTCGTTGAAATCATTCCTGAAAGATTTTGCTTCCATTCAGGAACCGAAAATATTGATTCATGGTGGCGGTAAAATTGCCACTAAGCTTGGCGACCAACTGGGCATTGAATCGAAATACGTAAAAGGAAGAAGAATAACCGATGCTAAAACACTGGACCTGGTTACCATGGTATACGGGGGTTTGGTCAACAAACAAATTGTGGCCAACCTTCAAACCCACCATTGCAACGCGATGGGTGTTACGGGAGCCGATGGCAACTTAATCAAAGCCACCAAGCGTCCTGTAGGCGAAGTTGATTTTGGCTTTGTGGGTGACATCACTCCGGATAGTGTAAACAGTACGCTGCTATACTTTTTACTAAAACAAAACGTAATTCCGGTATTTGCTCCGCTTACTCACAGCAATGGTGATATGCTGAATACCAATGCGGATACAATTGCTTCCGTACTTGCCATTTCGCTTAGTAAACATTTTGATGTGCGTTTGATTTTCTGTTTTGAGAAGCAAGGTGTGTTAACTGATGTCAACAACGAGGATTCTGTTATTCGAAACCTAACTCATTCCTTATATCAGGAGCTATTGGCAAAAGGATCTTTCCATGATGGCATTCTTCCAAAGCTAGAAAATTCGTTTCAAGCAATCCACGCAGGCGTTAAAGAAGTGTTGATTGGCGAACATACGCACTTGCTCGCAAACACCGGCTACGATACAAAGGGTACGTTAATCACAAAGGCATGAAGGAGCACTTGCCCGAACTTGCCGTTAGCTTATTGCAGCAATTAATTTCTATTCCTTCGTTCAGCAAGGAAGAAGATAAAACTGCGGGCTTGCTGGTTAGCTTCTTTAAACATCACGGTATTGAAGCAACCCGAAAAGGAAATAATGTTTGGGCTAAGAATAAATTTTTCGATCCGACTAAGCCAACAATTTTACTCAACTCGCATCACGATACAGTAAAACCAAATCCCGACTATACCCGCAATCCATTTTCAGCCGATGTAGAAGATGGTAAACTTTATGGTTTGGGAAGCAATGATGCAGGCGGTGCGTTGGTTTCGTTGATCATGACATTTTACTATTTCTACCAGGAGCAAAACCTAAAATACAATTTGGTTCTAGCTGCTACTGCCGAAGAAGAAATCTCAGGAACCAACGGGGTAGAGCTTATTTGGAATGATCTTCCGAAAATTGATTGCGCTATTGTAGGCGAACCAACATTAACTGATATAGCCATTGCCGAAAAAGGTCTTATGGTGTTGGATTGTGTAACCTATGGTAAAGCAGGGCATGCTGCGCGAGAGGAAGGAGTGAATGCAATCTATGCTGCATTAAAAGATATTGAATGGTTCCGAACCTACGCCTTTCCAAAAGTATCTACAGCACTTGGCAAAGTAAAAATGTCTGTTACCGTAGTTCATGCTGGTCAGGCTCATAATCAAGTTCCATCTGAATGTAAATTCACTGTTGATGTGCGTGTAACCGATGCTTATACGCTCGAAGAAATTCTGGAAACGGTTAAGCAACATGTTTCCTGTGAGGTAATTCCACGATCACTACGCTTGCGACCATCTGGCATTGATGAAGATCATGCTTTGGTTAAGGCAGCGAAAAGTTTAGGTAAAAAATTATATGGCTCCCCGACTACTTCCGATCAGGCGTTAATTCCGGTACCCTCTATTAAAATGGGACCCGGAGACTCCGCGCGGTCGCACAGTGCTGATGAGTTCATTTTCATTGACGAACTTTCAACTGGCATTGATTCCTATATTTCACTTTTAGAAAAGATTCTCCATGAATGATAAAGTTCGGATTCTAAAGACAGAAATTCTTTCTGACAATTGGTATACGCTAAAGAAAGTAACCTTCGACTTCCAAAAGAAAAATGGAAGTTGGGTAAATCAAAATCGCGAAGCGTATGATCGTGGGAATGGCGCAACCATCTTACTTTATAATCTCGAACGCAAGACTGTAATTTTAACCAAACAATTTCGCTTACCAACCTACATCAATGGAAACCCTGATGGCATGCTAATTGAAACGTGCGCTGGACTTTTAGATGCGGACAATGCCGAAGATGCCATCAGACGAGAAACTGAAGAAGAGACTGGTTTCACGCTGCGTGATGTAAAGAAAGTATTTGAAGCTTATATGTCGCCCGGGTCGGTAACAGAAATTTTATACTTCTTTATTGCAGAATACTCGCGCGATATGAAAACATCAGCTGGCGGTGGCGTAGGCGATCATGAAGATATTGAGGTTTTAGAATTACCGTTTGACAAAGCATTTGGTATGATTGGCTCTGGCGAAATTAAAGACGGCAAAACAATCATGCTGCTACAATACCTGAAACTTAATAATCTTGTTTAGAATATCTGTAACTTGTATCTCACAATTAACCATTGCGCCTCTGCGCTATTGCGGTATAAAATCATTATATAATAAATGAAACTCTGGACTAAAGACAAAGACTCGTTAAAAGTTGTTACTGACTTCACAACAGGTCAGGATCGGGAATTGGATTTACACTTAGCTCCTTTCGATGTACTCGGATCGATGGCGCACATCACCATGCTTGAATCCATTGGGCTCCTTACCAGCGATGAACTAAAAGCATTAAGCAAAGAATTAAAAAGCATTTATTCCGAGATTGAATCCGGTTCTTTCAAAATAGAAGCAGATGTTGAGGACATTCATTCGCAAGTTGAATTACTGTTGACAAAAAAATTAGGTGAAGTCGGGAAAAAAATACATAGTGGTCGTTCGCGCAATGATCAAGTACTGGTAGACATTAAATTGTTTTTGCGTAGTGAAATCCAGGAGATTACGGCCAGCATGCAGCCGCTCTTCGATTTGCTTATTTCTAAGAGTGAAGAACATAAGTCAAAGTTGTTACCGGGCTACACCCATCTGCAATTAGCGATGCCCTCATCATTTGGGTTATGGTTTGGCGCCTATGCTGAAAGTCTGGTTGACGATTTGATCATACTTCAAGCTGCCTATCAAATTGTAAATAAAAATCCTTTGGGCTCGGCAGCTGGTTATGGTTCATCATTCCCGCTCAATCGAGCACTTACAACAGAATTGCTCGGCTTCAATGACTTGAATTATAATGTAGTCTATGCGCAAATGGGGCGCGGAAAAACAGAACGCATTCTTGCACAGGCAATGAGTAATGTGGCGGCAACCCTTAGCAAATTGGCCATGGATGCAACGCTTTTTCTAAATCAGAACTTTGCATTCATTTCTTTCCCGGAAGAGTTGACTACGGGTTCGAGCATCATGCCGCATAAAAAAAATCCGGATGTATTTGAGCTTATTCGCGCCAAGTGCAATGCGCTTCAAGCATTACCCAACGAATTGACCTTATTAACTTCAAATTTACCCTCAGGATATCACCGTGATTTACAATTACTGAAAGAGAAATTATTTCCAGCGATTGCAACGCTAAAAGAATGTCTTCAAATGACTAACCTCATGATCTCCGCTATTGTGGTGAAAGAAAATATTCTGGAAGACGAAAAGTATAAGTTCCTTTTTAGTGTGGAAGAAGTGAATAAACTCGTGCTGTCAGGCATACCCTTCCGCGATGCATACAAACAAGTTGGTCGCGATATAGAACAAGGAAAGTTTTCTTATTCCACGAAAGTGAACCACACCCACGAGGGCAGTATTGGTAACTTGAACAACGATCGTATCAAAGCGAATTTTTCTAAGACTTTAAGTGAGTTTCATTTTGAAAAAATTGAAGCTGCTTTTGATGGACTCCTAAAGAAAATCTAACATAAGTTACATGGACTAAGTGCCGCATGGGCAGTCTCGCTAACCACGGCTTAAGCCCGTAGTTAACTAAAAACAATATGTTGGCTTTAGCCCTGAGATTAGAAACCCTAAGACCCCACCCCCGGCCCCTCTCCGGAGGAGAGGGGTGACTGAACTTCTTAGATCGTAGCCTTTAATTGGCTTCTATCAAAGCAATTCAAAACTATTCTCAGGTAAACGAGATTGTAATACTAACTTTAAATCTTCGTGCGCTTTGCATGAAAAAAAATCATCCATCTGCATAAAGTCTGCTAATCAACTGCTCCCAAAATTATTTTATTATCTTCGCCACCTGCGAATTTTAATACTATGAACTCTACCTCCATTCTTTATTTAATATTAGGCATCTCATTGATCAGCTATCTTTTTGATCAGGCACTGGATTACTTAAATCTAAAGGCATTAAGAACAGAAATTCCGGCTGAGATTCAGGATTTTTATGAAACTGAGAAATATCAAAAATCGCTCGCATATCAAAAAGAACAATCCCGGTTCTCATTCCTATCATCTGCCTTTAGTTTTATATTGTCATTTGGCATGTTATTGCTGGGTGGTTTTGGCTGGGTTGATTCGTTATTACGTCCATTCTTTGAAAATCAGATTGTGTTAGCACTTGTTTTCTTTGGAATAATTATGATTGTTTCCGACATCCTATCTATTCCCTTTCAATTGTATTCAACCTTTGTGATTGAAGAAAAGTATGGGTTCAACAAAACCACAATAAAGACTTTTATTATTGACAAACTAAAAGGCTATGCGTTGGGCGCAGTTATCGGTGGCGCGTTGGTGGCTGTTCTGATTTATCTTGTGAATTCAATCGGTCCTAATTTCTGGATTTGGTTCGGGCTCATTACAGCCACTCTCATTTTACTAATCAACATGTTTTACACCAGTTTGCTGTTGCCTTTGTTTAATAAACTCACTCCGCTTGGCGATGGAGAATTAAAAACTGCCATCGAACAATTCTCGAAGAAAGTAAACTTTCCACTGGATAATATTTTTGTGATGGATGGTTCCAAACGTTCCGCAAAAGCAAATGCATTCTTTTCAGGAATCGGGAAAAAGAAAAAAATTGTTTTGTACGATACACTCATCACCAATCACACAACCGAAGAATTGGTAGCTGTGCTGGCGCACGAGGTTGGGCATTTCAAAAAGAAGCACATTATCTGGAGTTATTTGATTTCCATCGTTCAGGTTTTTTTCATGCTATTCATTCTTTCAAAGATGATTTTCAATGAAAATCTTTCCATCGCCATGGGTGGAAGTGTGCAAGCCGTTCATTTAAATCTCATTGCCTTTGGGATTCTCTTCGCCCCGATTTCCGGTATCACAGGATTGTTGATGAGTATGCTCAGCCGCAAAAATGAATTTGAAGCCGATGCCTATGCTAAAGAAACATTTGACGGGAATGCGTTGGCACTTGCCTTGAAAAAACTTTCAGTTGATACATTAAGTAACCTGTATCCCCATCCTGCCTATGTATTCTTTCATTATTCACATCCCCCTCTCTTACAACGATTAGCTGCGCTGAAAAAAGAGCATTTCTAAAAACCATACTCCCAATGTCAGACTGTCCCGATAGACATCGGGATTTCGAAGTCATTTTTGGAGCTCACTTTGAAATTTACGTTTCGGCATGCCGTCCTGCCGGACTGGCAGGCTCAACTTAATATGGTTTTTAGAGATGCAAATAAGTGAATCAGGTATAAGACAAGAAGATTATAAATCTTTTTATCTTTCCTGAATGGAACCCAAAGCAACTAGCCGTCTTCTCTCGCTCGACTTTATGCGGGGTTTGATTATGGTGTTGCTGATGCTCGAAAGTACCCGGCTTTACGATAATCTATTCGATCTTACAGCGGGTAGCTCGATCCAATCTTTAATTGGTCAATTCACGCATCATCCCTGGCATGGACTTCGTTTCTGGGATCTCATTCAACCGGGCTTCATGTTTATTGCCGGCACGGCCATGGCTTTCTCTTTGCATAAACAAACCGAAGCGGACACACCTTGGAAAAATCAATTCACTAAAGCACTCAAGCGAAGTGGATGGCTCTTCTTTTGGGGCGTTTTAGATTATGCTGTACGGTCAAGCGGTCTTTCCTTTGAGCTTTGGGATGTGCTTACTCAACTTTCATTTACCATGCTTGTCGCGTTCCTGATTTTCAGATGGTCGATCACCAATCAACTATTGGTTAGTGTTGCCCTATTAGTGCTCACCGAGTTATTGTATCGATTCACTAACATCCCCGGGTTCGATCAACCGTTTACAGACCAACACAACTTTGGAAATTTTATGGATCTGGTATTGATGAACAAAATTAACCCAGGTGGTTGGGTTGCTATCAATTGTCTCCCCACGACAGCGCACACAATCTGGGGTGCAGTGGCTGGAAAAATTTTACTGAGCACAATACCTTCAAATAAGAAAGTAAGTTATATTTTAGTCGGGGGCTTGATCTGTTTGGTTGCAGGTTTTGCATTGGATTGGACCCTAACGCCTATTATAAAAAGAATAGCGACAAGTTCGTTTACATTAGCATCCGGTGGTTGGTGTTTATTGGGATTAGCTTTGTGCTATTGGTGGATTGATGTAAAGAATCACAGGAACTACCTTGAACTATTTACTATTGTCGGGATGAATTCCATTTTCATTTACTTGTTCTTTGAAATTGTTGGTCACCGCTGGTTCAACAACTATGCAGGCGCCATAACAGATGGATTAATGGAAATAATTCGCACGCCACCTTCTATGATGCTCATTGTAACCCCGATTTGTATTTTTGCTGCAGAATGGGGTATGTGTTATTTCCTTTATAAGAAGAAAATATTTTTCAAACTGTGATACTTATCAATATTGTCTACTATTCCTAATTAATGAAATTATTTAAATCATCAATAAGTAACCGGGTCTGGATATACCTATTCGCGTTTACGATACTCTGTTACATGAGCGTGCTTTTCTCGCCAGAGATATTATGGCCCGCAACATTTTTAAGTCTACTCATTCCTCTACTTCTAATCATTCAGTGTGGAGTTTTAATAATATTAGCCTTTCAAAAAAAAAGAATGGTGGCCTTGCCAATACTTGCGCTTCTGATCGGTTGGCCATTTCTCCAGAGCACAGTTTTATTTAATTCTAAACAAGATACTAGCAATTCTATTCAGGTGCTCAGTTTCAATGCACAATTTTTCAGACAGCCTAAAGCATACAGCAAGTTTTCGACAGAAATGATTCAATGGGTAACCAATGATACTTCCGCTATCAAATGTCTTCAGGAGTACAGCACAAATCCCCAGTTGGAGCCGCTTGACGCAAGCGGGCAGATGAGACAAAAAGGATATCGTGGATTTACGTATTTGGCAAGGGTTGGAGATTGGGATAACAATCCCGGCATGGCCATCTTTAGTAAATTTAATATACTTGATTCAGGAATTGTTTTTCACTCCAACAGCACCCACAATGCCGCCATCTTTGCAGACCTTGATATTCATGGGAAAACAATTCGGGTATATAATGTTCACCTTGCCTCCATGAGTCTTGATCTTCATGAAAACTCTGGCTTTGCCAAAATTTTTATTATTATTAAAAAGTTAAAATATGGAGCCTTAAAAAGGAACAATCAAATAAAAGAGCTCATCGCCCACACTCGGTCATCACCCTATCCCTATATAATTTGTGGCGATTTTAATGAAACTCCCTATTCCTACGCTTATCGCCAATTAAAAAATGAATATGAGAATACATTTGAACAAACCGGCAATGGCTTCGGATTTACCTTTAATGACTTCCCTTATTTATTAAGAATCGATCATCAATTTTATAGTTCGGACATACACGCGGTTGATTATCACGTACATAGAACGATGGATATCTCCAATCACTTTCCAACCCATGGTTATTACCAGATCGAATAAAATATGAATACTGAAATCATTCTCCGCTATGTACATTTCATAAGCATCTTTGCGATTGTCGGTTCATTAGTCTCTGAACATTTGCTGTTGAAAAAAGAAATGACCCGCCTTGAGCTTGGACGCATAGCTCGAATCGATACTATCTATGGACTTGCAGCCATTGCACTGTTAGCGGCCGGATTAACGTTGTGGTTAAGTGGCATTGGTAAACCGGCAGTTTTTTATACCAAGAATTGGATTTTCCATACCAAGCTAACCTGTTTTATACTTATTGGTTTGCTATCTATATCTCCTAGTGTATTCTTTATTAAGAATAGAAAAGGCAACCCAGATGAATTGGTGAAAATTCCATCAATCATCTTTTGGATGCTTCGCTTTGAAATACTCTTGTTGTTTATTATCCCGCTACTTGCCGGATTGATGGCTAAAGGAATTGGGCTTTTTGTTTAAATCAACAGGTAATCCAATAGACTTAGACAATTTTATACTATGCTCCTACTTAAAATATCGCTTGCGATCTTCATAGCCGGAAATCTGTTTGAGATGGGGCTTCGGCTCAACCTGCACGATGCGCTGAAGGGACTGAGCAACTTCCGGTTTGTTGCTTACACGTTACTCTGGGGTTTTGTGTTAAGTCCTGCGTTGGCTTATGGCATCACACAAATTATTCCACTAGAGTATCCTTATGCAATGGGACTTATCCTATTAGGGATGTCACCATGTGCTCCTTTCCTACCGATGCTTTTAAGGGAAAAAGGAGATGTTGGCTACACCGCTGCCTTCATGCTGATGGCATCAACCGGAACGGTAATCTTTATGCCGCTGATTGTTCCCGTAATGGTGAAAGGTTTATCGGTTAGTGTGTGGCAAATTTCAAAACCACTGCTGACTATCATTTTGATTCCGTTAGTTATAGGAATGTTGACTTTGTATTATGCTAAAGTCAAGGCTGTTATCCTTCAACCCATTGTAAAGAAAGTGACCATCACTTTTGCAGTAACTACACTTGGGCTATCGGCTGTTGTATTTGGAGAAGGGTTAACGAATATTTCCGGAGGGTATGTAGTTGCAGCCTTAGTTACTTTCTTTTTCATTCTCACCACATGCACGTATTGGTTTGGGATAGGTTTAAAACACGATCAGAAAATAGTACTAAGCACAGGCATGACCACGCGTAACCTCGGTGCTGCGGTGGCTCCGCTTTTTTCTGTTTCCAATATTGATGAGCGGACTTTGGTTATGATTGTATTGGCAGCACCTGTAATGATACTCTCTGCGTTAGTTTCTGCGAAATTCTTTGGTAGCGCTAAGAAATTAGCGGAAGCATAAAGTTGTTGCTAAAAAATCGACTTCTTAGTGGAGTCTCCGCTTCGGAACTCCATTCTTTTACTAGCTTTGGAAAAATAAGGGAATTATTTTAAACCCAAATTATACAATAGAAATTTCTATTGTATAATTGACGAATGAAAATCAACAACTAATAGTATGAAACTAAAAAACAAACTGGTGATTTTCATTGTCAGGTCATAACGTTTCGGCCATGATCCTGATAGTAGCATTAAGGGTTTAACCTTTGACATCCTGACGGTAAAGGTCAGGATCGTCAACCCTTCGGGCAGATTATGCATGACTAATGCATAATCTGGGTTAAATTTATCAAAAAAGAATAGCTATGCGGTATCTAGTCCCAGCAATGGTGTTATTAATAGTGATTGTAAGTTGTGAGCAAACCTCAACTAAGTCACTCGTTTGGTCCGATGAGTTTGAATATAGCGGCTCGCCCGACAGCACTAAATGGAATTATGATTTAGCTGATGGCTGCCCGAATAATTGTGGTTGGGGAAATAATGAAGCCCAGTATTACACAAAGGATTTGAAAAATGTGCGCGTTGAAAATGGGATGTTGATCATTGAAGTGCACAAAGATTCGCTTGGTGGCAAAGCCTATACGTCAACCCGCATGGTAAGTAAAGGCAAAGGCGATTGGCTTTATGGCCGTATAGAAGTAAAGGCGAAACTGCCGAGTGGTAAAGGTACATGGCCTGCAATCTGGATGTTATCGACCGATTGGAAATATGGCGGCTGGCCCGAAAGTGGTGAGATTGATATTATGGAACATGTGGGTTACGATCCGGGTGTGATTCATGGAACGATACACACCAAAGCCTATAATCATATTATCGGTACCCAAAAAGAGGGGAAACTTACAATTGCCGATTGCATGGATGCTTTCCATGTGTATGCTGTAGACTGGAGTGAAAACAAAATGGACTTCTATATTGATGATACCCTGTATCATTCTATAGCACGCGACCCAAAAGATGACTTCAAGGGTTGGCCATTTGATCAGCGCTTTCACCTAATATTAAATCAGGCGGTAGGTGGCAATTGGGGCGGTAAAGAAGGAATTGATGATTCAATCTGGCCACAACGAATGGAAGTTGATTATGTGCGTGTTTATCAATAGTATGATATGAAAAAGATTTTACTCGTTGTATTTGTTTTTAATTCCATTATTTCTTTCAGTCAATCGAAAGAAGCGGATGCCGTTAATCAACTTCATAAGAAAAAGTTTGGCTGGATGATCAACAAAAAATATGATTCGCTCGATTTAGTCCTTGATCCACAAATTAAATTCATTCACTCAAACGGCTGGATTCAATCCAAAACTGAAATGATTGACGATCTAAAGTCAGGAAAGCTGAATTATACAGATATCGATGTGAGGGAATCTAGTGCACGACTTTTTAATCAAACAGTTGTGATAACTGGCAAAGGGACTTTCAAAGGCCTAATGCCTGACAAGTCTGAGTTCAATATTAACTTGCTTTATACGGAAGTTTATGTGAAGACTAAAAAGCAGTGGCGACTGGTCTCGCGGCAAGCGACTAAAATCTGATTAACACGGTTCTCTTTCTACCTGATAAACTCATATTGTTGACGGTATGGCTCTCACCCAAGCAAATTCGTCTGTTAGCAAAATGACTGCTGCCGTCTCCCCAAGGAGAGGGCGAGTAGTATTTGCGTGGTCAATGCTTTTGCTGAGTGGGGATTAAATTTTTTGGCCGCGCATTTCTAAGAGCTTGTTACGCTCATTTTGAAGTTCGCGTGAAAGTTTAGTCTGCTTATCTAACGCTTTGTGTTTGTATTCTTCATGCTCTTGCGAGATGGAATGTGCCAACAACGTTTTCTCTTTCATCCCTGCATTCACAATCTTCATTCTTGCCAAGGTAATGACAACCATCAAGGCAAGACCCGTAATAATCACTGCTGAAATAACGATAAACGCACCTTTTCCAAATGGAATACCCACTACTGAAATGTGTTTGCTATCATAAATGATTTCCTCCACCGAAGCTTGCTGTCCCTTCAATTCGTTTTGTGTTGTCAGTAGTTCTTGCTTGAGCAAAGATAGTTGGTTATTTGATTCCACCTGTGCCGCATGTTGCTTGGCAATTGAATCTACCGCTAGCTTCCAAAATCCAACTAATATGGTTTCCCTAATTACCTTATACTCCCCGTAAGTCTGCGAGTTTGTTTTCATCACATCAAAACGTTCTTTCAAATTCAGCGTTGGGTCTTCAATGGCTTTGGCAGCGGAGGTTTGTGCAAATGAGGAACCCGCAGTAATAATTAGCAGGATAGACAAGATCAGTTTCATAGGTAGCGCAGTTTATTAAAAAGCTAAATTACAAACAGCAGAATTATGGAAAGCACGCTCTCTGCTTAGTCAACATTATAGTCGATGAGGTAAGAATATCTCAGTTCAATCACCTACAGCTACTTCTTCTTGAAAACGATTTGTGACTGTTGGGTCTGAATGATTCTGTTAAATAACTCCTTCAAACTATGATACTCTTCAGATGTGTATACTACTTTAGAGAGATTAATTATACTGGTCATCGAAATTTTGGTAGAGAGGTTGGTTATGTTCAATGTATATCGACCACCGTTTTGTGGCAGTGCCATGGCAACACTTTTTGGCATTTCATCAATAACATAAGAATCCGGGTATTGCAGGTTTAAAATAAAAACCGAATTAAGAGGCGCCCCAAAGTCAACCGGATATAATCGTTCATTTGATTTAAATGGATTATCATTCCAACGCTCAACAAAAAAAGGATTCAGATACAAGAGATTTGGATTACTTACGTCTAAGGAAGAAACAACTTGAAATTTTTCAACCAAAGGCTTCGAGATGTCTTCCAGATTCTCGATCTCATAGTTGCTTATTTCAAAATGCTGAGAACTCGCAATTTCTTTTTCCTTATACTTTTCCAAGCTACCAGCCTTGTAAATTTTGCCACGCTTATCATACGCTTCATAACCTTGAGAGGTTATGCTCATCTCGCCAGTAAACTTATTATTATCAAGTTTTAAAGAAAGTAATATTTGTTTCTTCTGCTTTTCTCTTGGCTTCAAGGCAATCCAGGAACCCTCCTCTACTTTTTTGCTTATAAGTCTTCCTTCCCCGTTTAGACAGCGCTCAGGTAATAATCCAAAGGGGAGCAATGGATCTGAAGCATCTAATAAATACTTTTCATCGCCAATTAGAACCTGTGCTACCACATAATTGAAATCTGAGATAACCGGATACAACTGATTAGGCAAGCCAGCCTCGCGGGTTGCAAGTATCACAGGGTCGGCATCTAGTCCTGCTTCTTGCAAAGCTGCTACTAACGATAAGTTAATGTCACCCACATTTCCTTTTTTTGATTCGAATGCTTTCTTCAGTCCAAGTTCGGTATACTTTCCATAGCTGTCATTCCAAGTAAACCAATCCTGCACTAAACTATAAATAGATGCCGCTTGCCTGAGCGGATCAGCATGTGCCTTTACTATTTCTGCTACCTGATTTTGCCACACATTCTTACCCTTCTTAATCTGTATTCCAAAATCCTCATGGGTGTTCATTTCCTTATCTACATCTTTCCATGACTTAGTATACTTTACAACTCGGCCGTCAAAATGCCTTATCTCCGATAACTCATAGTCGATGCCTGCAATGAAATTACTTTTCGCAGTCATGTAATCTTCCTCAACAAATGCTGGGATACTTTCCATAGTGAATTTATACCATGAACATTCGGCCTTATTTCCGCCTGGCGTAAAGCAGTCTTTTAATATTGATGATTCATTAGTTTTTAACGGAAGAAATCCCCGCAACGACACGTTGTAAACGTAGTTACCTGGAATCCTTGCCCAAAACTCACTCCTTAATTTTGGGATTTCACGTTGAAACTTCCAAGGCCAAAAGTTAAAAATGAAGGGCGATTCTAAAATATATTTTACCTCAATAACGCTTCCTACCTGAACGGCAGGCAAAGTGAATTTACATTCATCCAGGTATTGATTTGCATTGGTTATAAATATCTGACTCTTGTCCATCTGAGTTTGCTTTATAGAATTATTTACCAAATTATAAGTATAAGCTTCAATAGCTCGGATGGATTCTTTCCCGCGTTCACCTTTTCTTAGTTGAACAAGAAAATTAGCTTGATCAAGCCCCTGCTTGGTGAGGATTTTAATTTTTACATGATATTCAAGGAGTAAATTATTTTCACCTCCATTATCTATGTACGCTTCACCAAATTCATCCAGCACAACTGCATACGCGGAAGTATCCGTGCCAAGTCGTTTTAGCTCTAACTCCGCGTAGGTAATTCGTCCTACACCAAACCCATTACTATACTGAGCATTCGTTGGACACGATAATAATTGAAAAAGCAGCATCAACACAAGGCTTTTCTCCAGATGGCATTCAATTTTCATTGCAACGGTTTGCTTTAATTTCATAATCTTTATTTATCCTCAAATGTCAAACTTATATAACACTTACCTAAAACTTATATAACATTTGATAAAAAAGGAAAGAGTAATTTTGGAAATGTAACTTAAATCATTGCAGTAAAAAGAACTATTGACTAAGTTGCTGATCGTGTGTAATTTTAGGCCTATCTTCATTCTTTTGGGATAGGTCTTGAGGTAGATAGCTTAAAAGTCATCTGGTAAGAGTTGCTCCGAGGGTTTTAAGAGTGTTTTTAGGCTTTAAATCTATAGTACCAATGAAAAAGGTATTAGTAATCGAGGATGACGAACCATTATGCTGGCTCTTGGAAAGAATTCTAAGGGGAAAATATGAGCCAATCATTATGCGGAATGGGTTGGAGGCGCTGTCTTGGCTATCGGACGGAAACCTCCCCAATCTCATTATCTCCGATGTAAAAATGCCGACTTTAGATGGAATTGAACTTTTGGAAAATGTGCGAGCAAGTGGAATTTTGAGGGATATTCCGGTAATAATGCTTTCGGCTTCTGATGAACACCAGCAGCGCAAACGATGCATGGAATTAGGTGCTAGTAATTACTTGATTAAACCATTTGAACCGAAGTTACTTATTGAGGAAATTGAGAATACATTTAAAAGGCAGGAAAATCCCCTTTCAATTGATCGATGAAAACTGAATTTGAAACCACTGTGAAAAATTTTCAAAAAGCTACCCACTCCAACATCGCGGCTCATGTCGTTTTTGTAGAAGATGATAGTGCAAGGCATAAATTCGAATATACTCAGGATGGCTGGTATTTCTCCTACATGTCAATTGAGGAAATCTCCTTGGGGATTCTCGATGGGGGCCTTTTTCCAGATGCAATATTTGTCGAGCCCAATGCTGTTCCGCATCGAATGGGTAAATTATCGGATTTATTAAAAAAACATGAAGTTCCCTTTATTCTCTATACCGAAAAGTATGATATAGAGAACAAAGAAAAAGCACTTCAATTTAAGGTTGATGACTACCTGTTTGGGGCTCTTACCGATTCGTTGCTAACCCGGTTAACGTTTATTAAAAAAATAAAAGCTTATAAGAATAGGCGAAACAATAAGCCTTACGAGTTTACTAAAGTCCAACCGATGCGGTCTATCAAGATTTGGAGATTGAAGCGGCTATCGGATATCCTTATTGCTTCGATTGCATTGGCGATTCTCTTTCCCATCATGATACTCATCGCTATCGCCATTAAATTAGAATCGAAAGGATCCATTTTCTACATCTCAAAACGGGCTGGGTCGGGTTATAAAATCTTTGATTTCTATAAATTTAGATCCATGCACTTAGGGGCGGATAAAGAACTTAAAAACCTTAGCCACCTAAATCAATATGGTGACAGTGGCAAAGAATCGGATTCTATTTTCTTTAAAATCAAAGATGATCCACGGGTGACTAAATTTGGAATGTTTCTTCGAAACTCAAGTCTGGATGAACTCCCACAATTAATTAATGTCTTAAAAGGTGATATGTCAATTGTCGGTAATCGGCCTTTGCCACTCTACGAAGCCGAGCGTTTAACAAATGATCAAATTGCCTGGCGCTTTTTGGCTCCGGCCGGTATAACTGGCCTTTGGCAAGTTACTAAACGAGGTAATGCAGATATGTCGTTAGAAGAACGCATTCACCTTGATGTCGAGTACGCCATGAAGAATTCCTTTTCCATGGATATGAAAATTATTTTTTCAACTTTCCCAGCCTTGTTTCAAAAGGAGAAGGTTTAATCTAGTTATAGTAGCAGTGAAAACACTTTCATGCTTGAAATATTGATATTTATCTTGTTTTCAGCCAATACAATTTACGTATTGACGCTTTCAATTGCCGGGCATTTTTACAGGAAAAAAGTTACACCTGAAGCACAAGGTTTTAAAAGAATTGCTGTCCTTGTTCCTGGCTACAAGGAAGACAGTGTAATTGTTTCAGTTGCAGAAAGTCTCTCAACTCTTGAATATCCAAAGAATTTATTTGATATTTTTGTTATCGCAGATTCTTTCAAACCAGAAACTCTCAGTAAATTATCCGAATTACCAATAAAGTTAATATCGGTTGAATTTGAAAAAAGTTCAAAATCCAAATCTTTAAACTATGCTTTCAGCGTCATTAAAGAAAAGTATGAAATAGCTATCATTCTGGATGCAGACAATGTCGTTTTAAAGAATTTTCTTTTTTCGGTAAATAATGCATTCAATGCAGGATATCATACAATTCAGGCACAGCGAGTTGCAAAGAATATTAATACATCATTCGCCATGCTGGATGCCGCAAGCGAAGCAATTAATAACCATCTATTCCGCAAAGGCCCCAACGCATTGGGCTTATCAGCATGTTTAATAGGTTCAGGAATAATAATGGATTTTTCAATTCTTAAGAAAATACTTATATCAATCGATTCGGTCTACGAAGATCGCGAGTTACAACTTGAATTAGCAAAACAGTGTAACAAGATATACTACATGGAAGATATTCTTGTTTTTGACGAAAAAGTTGATAATGCCGCCTCCTATCAAAATCAGAGAAAAAGATGGTTCTATGCACAGTTAGTATTTTTAAAAGACCATTTTCTTAAAGGGTTCCTCTTTCTTCTAAAAGGCAATCTGAACTACTTCAATTTTTCAGTACTTAACAATATTTTCCCACCGCGACTAATTTCAGTATTCTTTCTTGCTGCGATGACCCTACTTTCTTTTTTGTTTCGCATAGATGATTTCTACACCACAAAATGGTTTATACTTTTTTCGCTATATGTAGCCGCTCTCTTTCTAGCACTACCTAAAAAGTTCTATACAATAAAAATGTTAAAAGCATTCGGCACAATCCCAATACTACTCTTTAAGTACATAGAAATCCTACTTGGTATGCGCACAGCTGGCAAGCAGTTTATTCATACTCCTCATAGTAAAATAGATATTGATAATAACTTGTTTTCTGGCAAACGAAATATCTAAGAATTATACTTAGTTTCATAACGGTTACTGTATTTTAGGACTTCATTGTAAATACTTAACAATCTATAATATAAATTCCTTCTAGTGATTTTGATTGATAGTAACTCAGTTGTTGATCCAACTTTAAGAATTCGAACTGAATTCCCCAGAAATAAGGTTTTTTGGAAAATCAAAAACACCCAATGAAGATAGGAATAGAAGCCCAGCGATTATTCAGAAAGAAGAAACATGGGATGGAGGTTGTTACCTTGGAATTGATCAAAGAATTACAAATCCTTGATTTGACTAACAAATATGTGATTTTCGTTAAGGACGATGAAGATTCAGCTTGTCTAAATGAAACAGAAAACTTTAAAATTAGAAAACTTAGATCCAGCCCCTACCCAATCTGGGAACAATACTTACTACCAAAAGCTGTTAGTGAAGAAGGTATAGATATACTTCATTGTACAAGCAATACAGCCCCAATCTTTATAAATATCCCACTGATTGTTACAATTCATGATATTATATATCTGGAATCCCTAAATTTTAATGGATCAGCATATCAAAACTTTGGCAACCTCTACCGGAAAATTGTCGTACCATTTTGCATTTCTAAAAGTAAGGTTATTATTACCGTTTCCAATTTCGAGCGATCCAGGATTATAGAGCATACTAAAATCAATGAAGCAAAGATCATAACAGTTTATAATGCAAAGAATAATTCTTTCAAAGTGATCGAAGATAAGATCTTGCTGGATAAAGTCAGACGCACCTATTTACTGCCAGAAAAATTCATTCTATTCTTTGGAAATACGGCACCAAAAAAAAATACGAAAAGAGTGTTGGAAGCCTATGCTCAATACTCTCTCTCGTCCTCAGAAATATTGCCACTGGTAATTACTGATTGCAAAGAGAGTTATATAAGGTCAATCTTGAGGGATATTAATCAACTCGAAGTTATGAATAATATCCATGTAAGAGATTATATTGGGTTTAATGACTTACCCAGCGTCTATAACCTCGCATTTATTTTTCTCTATCCTTCTCTGAGAGAAAGTTTTGGATTGCCAATTATTGAATCAATGGCATGCGGAACTCCCGTAATCACCTCAAATACATCATCCATGCCAGAGGTGGCTGGCGATGCAGCCATTTTAATCAATCCTGAAAACAAAGACGATATTGCATTAGCAATTGAAAGAATAACTATAGACAGTCAAAAGCATGAAAGAATGACATCAGCAGGACTGCAACGCGCTGGAATTTTTGATTGGAATTCCACCGCCAGAGAAGTTCTAAAAATTTATCATTTACACCAACCACCTAGGCTTAATTAACCATGTACACACGAGCAGAAGATCTAAAGCGTTTAAAGTTCATAGAAAAGCACATAAGTATTTATCTCGGGTCGCTGGGGTATAACGTGCCTGGTGTTGACATTAGTGATAGGAGCATTGATAAGCAAACCGATTGAATAGTCTATCCAACGTTAGCTTTAAGATACTGAGTACGAAGACTTGATTGCGACAAACCCTACCTACGACATCGTTAGCTATGAAAAGAGTCCCTGCATTTCAGAAATTTGACTGTAAATTTGTCGATCTACTTCCCCATCAATTTACAGGCGGATTTCATACATTGCGGGAAAAATTACAGAGAACAAACGGAGCGAAATAGAATCAACTTTTCTGCCTAAATGAATACTGAAAGCCCACTAATCTCAATCATTACGATAAATTTTAATAACGCTAAAGTGACGTGTGAGTTCTTGGAGTCAACCAGGTATCTTACCTACCGAAATTTTGAGATTATAGTTCTTGACAATGCATCAAAGGAAAACCCAACTCCCATAATCAAACAAAATTATCCAGATGTAAATCTCATTATAAATACCACAAATCTCGGATTTACCGGTGGAAATAACATTGGGATAGAAGCAGCAAAGGGCGATTATCTGTTCATCGTAAATAACGATACAGAAGTAACTCCAAATTTGTTAGAAAAATTACTCTCCCCTTTTGCTAAGGACCATTCCATCGGTGTAGTTAGCCCTAAGATCAAATACTTCAGTGAGCCAAATATAATTCAATACGCAGGATTTACGGCTATAAATCCATTAACGGGAAGAAACAATTCCATTGGTGATCGTGAACCTGACAAAGGCCAATATGACACACCATCATATACTGCCTATGCACATGGAGCTGCTATGTTTTTAAAAAGAGAAGTTATTGAAAAAGTCGGTGTATTTGCAGACATATTTTTCCTTTACTATGAAGAACTGGATTGGTCTGCAAGAATACAAAATGCAGGTTATAGAATTTATTATGAACCTAATGCTGTTATTTATCACAAAGAATCACTGTCAGTTGGAAAAAATTCAACACTTAAAACTTACTACCTGACCAGAAACCGAATTTTATTTATGCGCAGAAATATGCGTGGATTTTCAAGACTCGTATGGCCATTATTTTTTGTAGTATTTTCAATTCCTAAGAACTCAATCATGTTCTTGTTAGAAGGAAAAATAAATCATCTGAAAGCATTCTGGAGCGCCCTTGTTTGGAATATAAAACACCGAAAGAATGGTGACTCCTATTCGGTTGTTGCTAAGCTATAAATTATGAGAATCGGTATAGAAGTGCAACGTTTATTCAGAAAAAAACGCTACGGTATTGAAACTTCAGCGATAGAACTAATTCATGAACTTTATAACTTAAAAACTAATAATGAAATAATAGTATTAACAAAACCGGGTGATAACCAAAAATTGTTTGATGGTTGTTCAAATTTTAACATTAAGTATGTTTCCGGGAAGGTTTTTGTTGATTTTGAACAATTTATGCTTCCGATTGCGGCCAGTCGCGCAAACATTGATATTCTTCACTGCACTGGAAATACAACTCCGCTATTATGCACCAAACCCATTGTCCAAACGCTTCATGATATTATATACATGGACCCCATACCGACTACAGATTCATTGTACCAGCGCGTTGGCAATTTTTACCGAAGAATGATTGTACCTATAGCTGTAAAAAAAAGTAAGGCCATTATTACGGTATCTCATTACGAAAAGAAAAGAATTGTCGAACGCCTAAAACTTAATGAGACGAAAGTACACGTCATTCATAACGGCATAAATTCACAGTTTAAAAAAACAACCAATCTTGCGCTTCTAAGGGCAACTCAGTTAAAATATAAACTTCCTGATGAGTTTATTCTTTTTCTGGGCAATTCATCAAGCCGAAAAAATCCGGAAGCCGTATTGGAGGCGTATGCAGTTTATGCACAGCGGGCACAACAACCCCTTCCTCTGGTTACTCCCGGATTATCCAATGACTTTATCGCGAGCCATCTGAAAAAAAAAGGAATAACCCAACTTGCAGGAAATATTCATTCCCCGGGATATATTTTACAGGACGACCTCGTTCATATTTATTCGCTAAGTAAACTTTTTTTATTCCCATCCTTGTCGGAAGGTTTTGGTATGCCGGTATTGGAAGCCATGGCTTGTGGTGTGCCTGTAATCACTTCAAATCTATCTTCCTTACCTGAAATATCGGGGGATGCTGCCCTATTAATTAACCCGTATCATTCAATTGAAATCAGTGACGCTATGCTAGAAATACTGGAAAATCCAATCTTGATGGAAAACCAGATTACAAAAGGGTTAAAACAAGTTCAGCAATTTCAATGGAAGCACGTTGCTGAAAAGACCATGGAGATATATGAACGAGTATATCATGAAACGGCAAAATCTACTGGCAAACCAGGGCATTATGAAATTCAGTCCAGTTAAGTATTGGATAGTCCTCATTTTTCTATCACCTTGCTTAGCGGGTAAGGGCAATGAGCGTATTCCTGCTGATTCATTGCCAAGAAAACAAATTAAAACTGTAACAGTCTCAAAAAATTCATTTTTACAAATCGGAACACTGCCTAAGCAAATTGAAGAAGCGTCAGGTCTCGCGTTAGCCAATCAACAAAATTTCTGGACACACAACGATGATGGTATTCCGGTTCTATACTGTATCGGTAGAGATGGAAAGTTGATCCGTACTCTCCATTTAAACAACACGAACAATGGCTGGGAAGATCTGGCTCGAGATAAAGAAGGCAATCTATACATTGGTGGATTCGGAAATAACAAAAATGACAAGAAGCACCTAACAATATTAATTATCAAAAATCCGGAATCCTTTGCAGGAAAAATTTATTCGGCTGACATTATAAACTTCACCTATGAAGATCAGCATGATTTTCCTCCTCCACAAGGCAAACGAAACTTTGATGCTGATGCGCTTATTGTGTGGAGAGATTCACTTTTTATTTTTACAAAAAACAGAACCGCCCCATTTTCGGGTTACACAAAAGTATATCGCCTTCCAAAAAGTCCAGGTCAGCATACGGCTGTTCTGGTTGATAGTTTATTTCTGGGGTCCGGCCCCATGATGGATGACTGGGTTACTGGTGCAGACATAAGTCCGAATGGCTCTAAACTTGCCTTGCTGGGTCACAGTCGCGTGTGGATCGTCAGCGGATTTACAAGAGATCAATTTTCCAGTGGTGAGATCGTTAAAATAGAATTAGCCAATTACACCCATAAAGCTGGCGTTGCTTTTACTTCTGAAAATGAATTATTTATTGTTGACGAGAAAGAGTTTGGTATTTTGGGTGGGGTTATCTATTTGCTGAGATTAGCTGAAATCATGGCTATAAAAAGCGCTGATTATTAATTCCTGATCATATTAGAACAGAGGTCTTATTCATATTTCTGTATTTTGTATATTACACCCCGACTTACCTACCTCACAGTTACAGTATCTAGCTTATACTAAAAACGCTCCTATTTATGCGCCTGACCAACTCTAGAACAAATATGGCTAGCTATCGCATCTTGGCTTTGCTAGCTTTTTTGTGGGTTTCAAATTCAACTTATGCCCAAAACCAAACTGCGAAAATCACACCAACCAGCCAAATCGGCTATTACGAATATCTACCACCCGATTACAACTCAAATTCAAATAATTATCCCGTTGTAATATTCTTTCATGGTATGGGTGAAAGAGGTAATGGAACTACAGATCTGCCCACAGTTGCCTATAACGGCCCTCCAAAATATGTCGTTGCGGGTTTCAAATTCCCATTTATTTTAATATCACCTCAATTGAAGAGTAATTTTGGATTCTGGCCTGTATGGTATATGGATGAGGTTGTTGAACACGTCAGAAGTTACCTGCGGATTGACCCCTCAAGAATCTACATCACTGGCCTAAGTTTAGGTGGTGGGGGAGCCTGGGAATACACCCAAAACTTTCCTCAAAAAGTTGCCGCGTTAGCCCCTATATGCGGTGGGTATAACAGCACTTCATGGGCCTGCACATATCGGCAAAACAATATACCGATTTGGGCATTTCATGGTGATGGAGATACTGTGGTGCCTATTTCAAGAACCACCAACATGATCAACGCCATTAATGCTTGCACACCTGCGATTATTCCAACACCCATTTATACAATCTATCCAGGTGTATGGCACGATGCATGGAACAATGCTTACAGAACAGACAATTCTTTGCATACCCCAAATGTGTATGAATGGATGATGGCACAGGTAAAGCAGGGGATTTCGGTAAGTGCAGGGGCTGACAAAACTATCGCACTTCCAACAACTTCGACTTCGGTGACTGGAGTCGCATCCACATCAACAGGATCTATTACATCTTATTCTTGGACTAAGTTGAGTGGACCAACTGTCACTATTACCAATGCCAGCAACCCTACCTTATCCTTATCGGATATGGGTGTAGGTGTTTATACCTTTAGACTTACCGCAACAAATAGTGCCGCACAGACTGCATTTGATGATGTGAAAATTACCGTTCTTGGCAGCAATCAAAATCCGGTTGCTAATGCAGGTACTGATAAGATTTTAACATTGCCATCAAATTCTCTTAACCTTACAGGAAGCGGATCAGATGCTGATGGCTCTATTTCTTTTTACTTGTGGACAAAGGTTAGTGGCTCTACAGCCACACTAACTGGCGCTACCACCGCTACATTAAGCCTTAGCAATCTGGTGCAAGGAAATTATGTTTTCAGACTAACTGTTACCGATAATGTAGGAGCCACAGGATCTGATGATGTCAACGTGACTATTGCGGTTAATCAACCCCCCACAGCGGAAACAGGCGGTAACAAAACCATCAACCTACCAACAAACTCTGTAAACTTAAACGGATGGGGCAGTGATGTGGATGGTTGGGTTGCCACATTCTTATGGGAAAAAATAAGTGGCCCACCGGCTACCCTTACTAACGCAAATACACAGGCCTTAACTCTCACAAACCTGGTTGCAGGCATTTATGTATTACGTCTTACCGCTACTGACAATAACGGAGCATCAGGAAGCCAACAAGCAACTGTAACAGTTATCGGTTCAAATCAATCACCTACTGCCAATGCGGGAGCCAACATTACACTAACACTGCCGACCAACTCAACCAACATCGTTGGATCAGGATCTGATCCGGATGGTTCCATAACTGCGCATTCATGGACGCAGGTTAGCGGACCAGGTTCTGCCACATTAACAAATGCTGCTTCGCCAACAGTAAGCGTAAGTAATTTGATACAAGGTGTTTATACATTCAGGCTTACTGTAACCGATAATAACGCAGCAACAGGTTTTGCTAATGTCAATGTTACGGTAAATTCAGCTCCGGTAAATGTGCCTCCTGTTGCCAATGCAGGAACTGACCGATCAATTACCTTACCAACGAATTCACTTGTTATTAATGGCTCCGGATCGGATGCTGACGGCACCATTGCTGCATATAGTTGGGCAAAACAGAGCGGACCCGCAGCCGCACTTTCAAATCAAACCACTGCCAACCTTACCGCTTCGGGGCTAATAGCTGGTACTTATGTTTTTAGATTAACAGTTACTGACAATCAGGGTGCAACAGCGATTGCCCTAATGACGGTGACCGTTTTTTCCGCAGCTATAAATCAATCCCCGTTTGTAGATGTCGGTCCTGATTTTACGCTTACCTTACCAACCAATAGCACTAACATTGTTTCTGCGGCAATTGATCCAGATGGAAGTATCAGTACTTTTTTGTGGGTAAAACTTAGCGGTTCGACTGCAACGTTAAGCGGGATAGCAACTTCCACGCTTCTACTGACCAATTTATTGCAAGGCATTTATGTGTTTAGACTTACTGTAACAGACAATTTGGGGGCAACCGCCAGTGATGACGTAATGGTAACAATTGCTGCTGGCAATCAACCGCCTGTAGTGGTTGCATCAAGTGATCAAACCCTAACGCTACCCGCATCATCCACCAATCTTATTGCCGTTGCTTCCGACCCTGATGGAACAATTGCAAGTTACTTATGGACAAACCCATCAGGACCTGCTGCGCCAACATTAGGAGGTGCCAACACCAGCTCGCTATCGGTGAGTGGTTTAATAGTGGGTACCTACGTGTTTAGAATTACCGTTACCGATAATAATGGAGCAACAGCATTTGCAGAAGTAAACGTTGTAGTTCAGTCAGCCACCAATCAATCGCCTATTGCAAATGCCGGCCCAGATAAATCCTTCACCTTACCAACAAATTCCGGCAACTTTTCAGGCTCCGGTGTAGATCCGGATGGAACAATAGCAAGTTATGCCTGGATACAAATCAGTGGCACAGCAGCCACGCTTTCCAATGCCAATACTGCCATGCTTACGGTGCAGGTGCCATCTGATGGTTCGTATTCTTTCAGGTTAACCGTAACCGATAATATTGGGGCAACCGGTTCAAGTAGTGTTACTCTCACCGTTAATCCAGCAGCAGTTAATCAGCCTCCTAGTGCCACCACAGGATCAAATCAAAACTTAACACTCCCTGTAAATTCTACCAACCTCACTGGTTCAGGATCAGATCCGGACGGTACAATAGCTACCTATTTATGGTCAAAAGTGAGTGGTGCAACTGCTACTATTAGCAACGCGAATTTTCCGACTGCTTCAATTAGCAATCTCGTTGAGGGTACATATGTATTCAGACTTACCGTTACTGATGATGAAGGCCTAACAGCCTTCGCTCAGACCACCGTGACCGTATTGCCAGCTTCAGTAAATCAACCACCCCTGGCATTTGCTGGTGCTGATCAAACGATAGTACTTCCCACTAATTCTATAACCCTTTTTGGGACAGGCAGCGATGGCGATGGAATTGTTACCTCTTATCAATGGTCAAAACTTAGCGGTCCTGCAGCCACACTAGTTAATGCAACGAGTGCGACCCTTTCAATCAGCGGAATGGTAGCAGGTGTCTATGAATTTCGGTTGACTGTTATAGACGATGATGGTTCATCCAATAATGATAACGTTATAGTAACTGTAAATACTGCAGCAGTAAATCAACCACCTACTGCCAATGCAGGGCCTGAGCTATTTATTGTGCTGCCAACGAACAGCGCAAATATCATTGGATCTGGTAGCGATGCAGATGGTTTTATTGCTTCTTACTTATGGGCCAAAGTTTCAGGACCAACTGTTACCTTAGGGGCAATTACCAACTCTACCCTCTCAATATCTAATCTGTTAGAAGGCGTTTACACATTCAGACTTCAGGTAACGGATAATGATGGAGCCATAGCCACTGATGATATGACTATTACGGTCAATCCAGCAGCAGTCAACCAGGCTCCGATTGTTAGCGCAGGAGCTGATAAAACAATTTTTCTTCCCGTCAACACCGTTCAGTTTTCGGGCAGCGCCAGCGATCCGGATGGAACTATTGTGACACGTGTTTGGACGCAAGTGAGTGGACCTTCGGCAGCAACGTTATTTAATGCAACTACTACTTTACTCACTGTAGACAACCTGGTTGAAGGTGTATATAGATTCAGGTTTACCGCAACAGATGATCAATCATCTACTGGATCGGATGAAGCTCAGGTAACCGTAAACGCTGCAACCGTAAACCAGGCACCTTTTGCCAATGCGGGTGCTGATCGGACAATTAAACTTCCAATCAACAGCATTACCCTATCAGGTGTAGGGAATGATGCGGATGGAACCATAGCCGGCTATAATTGGGCGAAGATAAGCGGGCCAACCCTTACGCTTGCTAATGAAAATACCTCGTCTCTTTCAATTACCAATATGGTTGAGGGAACCTATACCTTTCAGCTTACCGTTACCGATAATGATGGAGCAATAGGAACAGATTTGGTTCAAGTATTTTTATTGCCAGCTTCCGCCAACCTTCCACCTGTTGCCAATGCAGGCCCCGATGTAAGTGTCGTGCTACCGGCTAATTCAGCAACGCTAACAGGCTCAGCTACTGACGATGGAACAATAGTTTCTGTTCTTTGGACTAAAGTTTCGGGGCCTACTGCGGCTATGAGCGGGAATGCCACGAATACACTATCCCTCACTAATCTTGTAGAAGGCAGCTATGTGTTTAGATTCACGGTTACCGATGATGGAGGATTCAGCCACGCGAATAATGCAGCCGTTAATGTTTTTCCAGTTGTTGTAGCAAATCTACCACCCGTGGTTGATGCCGGTGGCGATCTCACAATACAGCTGCCCACAAATTCAATCAAGATCACAGCAGAGGCCGCTGATCCGGATGGACTTGTTACTTCTTATTTGTGGACTCAAACCGGAGGAAACCTCGTAAATTTCATTCCAAACGATACTAGCTTCCTTGATCTTACCAGTCTATCGCCCGGTACCTATCAGTTTACGATTACGGTTCAAGACGGAATTGGTGGTTCCGCCAGCGATGTCGTGAATCTTGAAGTGCGGGAAGAAGATCCATTTGTTAAACCTTTTAACACCTTCTCTCCGGATGGAAAAGGGAATGTAGAGACCGAAACCTGGCACATAGCCAATGATTATTTACTTGTTGATTGTGAGGTTGAAGTTTTTAATCGTCAGGGCCAAAAAGTATATCTATCAAGGGGCTATGCTACGGAATGGAATGGAACATTTAATAGCTCCTTGCTTCCGCAGGGAGTTTATTTTTACGTTATTCGTTGTCCAAATAAAAAGCCAGTAAATGGCTCCGTAACCTTAATTCGATAAATTTTCATGACATCTCTTAGGGTTCTTTTTGTATTGATCCTTGCTCAGGCTTTTTCAATCCATGTGTTGGCACAGCAAAATCTTGTTTACAATCATTATTTTCTGAACCCCTACTTGTTTAACCCTTCTTTTATTGCTCCTAATGGCTATAGTGAAATGAACCTTAATTTCCGCAAGCAATGGGCATCGTTTGAAGGCGCACCCACCACCCTCACAGCTAACCTGCAAATTCCTGTGAATCATAAAATGGCATACGCCTTTAATGTTTACAACGATCGGGCAGGAGTTTTACAGACGAACACCGGAGCCGCATCATTTGCGTATCAGGTTTATCTGGGCCGAAGCACTGAGGCAAATCATAAAATTGGTTTTGGTTTATCGTTCGGTTATTCCATGACCCAGATAGATCTTAGTAAAGTGGATGACCCTTCAGATCCATCTCTATTTAATGCGAAAACATCAAACCTTGTTGGGCAGTTTGGTATGAACTATCAATTCAAAGATCTTAAAATCGGATTCGCGTTGCCCAGTTTATTTGCCTCAGAGTTAGTTTCTCAAGATGCCTTTAACACCCCGGGGTTTGATGCCCTGAAAAACACATTCACCTCAATAAGCTACAATTTTAAACTCAGTAACCGGCTCGCATTTGAACCCTATTTTCTATACAGAACAAACGAAATAAAAGAAAATCAATTTGAAGCGTTAGGCATTATTAGAATTGACAACCTGCTATGGGTGGGCGGATCTTACCGGCAGGACTATGGACCTGCGGCATTTATCGGTTTTACCCTCATGGAAAAATTAAGAGTAGGCTATGCTTACGAATTCGCTCCTGAAATTGTAGATGGACTAGGCAGAGGTTCGCATGAATTGCACCTAAGTTTGCGCATAGGCAAAAAAGATGTGAAACGACCCACGCCTGCTCAACCAGAACCAGCACCTCAAATTGTTGCTGAGCAACCTGAAGAAAAACCGAAAGAGCAACCTATACAACCAGTGGAAGAAGTAAAAATTGAACCGGTAGTTGCTCAACCTGAAATCGTGGAGGAAGTGGCCGAAGTGAAACCAGAACAGGAAAAAATTGTAACCCTTAGTGGCCGCGGTTTGAAGCCCGGTAATTATGTGGTAGTGGGTGCATTCCGTTCCAACCAGAACGCACTGGTCTTTATGAATAATCTCAAAAAAGAAGGTCATCTGGCAACCGTCTCTTACTCACCAACCAAAGAGTATTACTATGTGCACATGGGTAATATCGCAACCGTGGAAGAGGCTGCTAAACTTCGGGATGAATACCGTAAAGAAAATAAATTTAACTTCAGGGATACTTGGGTTTTGACAGTTGAAGAGTAATTAATCTTAACTACTTAAAAGCCCCCTCGGATCACTGAGTAATTATTTAAGCCTTCCTATGCAAGCTTACCCCGCGTTAAAAAGTAAACATGGCTAACTTATATACGTGGTGATTTTCGATTAAATATCTTCCGATTTCAACTGCAATTTCATGATACCCGTACGCATTAGGATGCCCATCATATTTGAAAAAATACTTTTCCTTTTCTACAAGGCCTTGAAAATGCTGGGTAAGTTGAAAATATGGAACTTGATTATTTTTAGCGATGGAAGAATAGATAGAATCAATATGATTGTTCTTCATGAAATATCCATTCAAAATATCAGAGGGCATTCTTTCAACCAGATGACCAGTAAAGTAATTCATTGGTAAATTAATAAAGATCAATTCCGCTTTATTTGCTTTGCATGTCTCTCTCATTTTATCAACATCATCACTCATTTTTTGAATTGCCTCTCGTGTAGCCGGATGATTAGGATTATTAAAAATAGTTACCCGATCAGGGAAATCTATATAATTGTTTAATAAGCCCGGATTCAAGTTTCCGGTTTTGAATAAAGTTTGCACGGTATCAGTTAGCGTTCCAAAGCGCAGTTTACGCAGCCCCGTAAAATTATTAATTAAACCTTCATTACTATCTTCCCATACCGCTTTGATATCAACTACAGTTTCATCTTTCAAACTAAATACTTTAAGATAGTTACCAAACGAAGCCATTAAAAAAGACTTACTTAAATACTTAAGATCATCTATATCGCCTTTAGAGTCAGTAAGTAATTTATTCTCAAATAATTGTGCTAAGTCATCGAGTTGAAGAACCCCAGCCAAAACCAAATCAGGTTTCAAAAGAGGTACAATCTCAGACATGTATTGTCTATAGGTAGAGGTAAACTGACCCCCCTGACCACAATTGATGACTTCAAGTTTTGCGTATCCATTCTCTTTAAAATAATTCTCCAGTTGCATGGGCCAACTGTTCTCGAGGTTAACACCCCATCCAAAAGTCCAACTGTCACCAAAGCATAATATTCTATACGTGTTGCTGTCCTTTTTAATTTCAATCTCCTTGTTTCGTAAACCCAAACCATTGATTTCTGCCTTATAGTTAAATTCGGTAGTTGAATAAATGGCAACAGAATTAGGTGTGAAAATCAAACCTTCATTTTTTGCCTGTAGATTGTTGCCATCATCTTTTGAATCCGTAAATACACCAATTAAAAAATTAAGAAATAACAGGAAGGCAAAAATTATCCCGATAAATGAAATGCTGAAAACCAAATTTTCTAATTTTTCAGGCAAACTCTTTAATCGCTTTATGTAGAGAATGGCCATCACTCCAAAAATAGGGATCAGCCAAAAAATCAAGTTCAGTATTTTTGATTCATAAATGTCATAGTTTGAATAATAGCCATAGAACGTCAATGGATTCCACAGCACAATAAGAAAAGAAATAAAGAACAAGAGTATACTTTTTGAATTTTTCATAATAACCTTTTACTATTTATCACTCCGCATTGAAATCTAAAATACAGCTAACCCGCTGATGGCTCAATTCTAATAACCGTTATTCCCGTTGAATAATTTAAGAAACGGACGAAGGAATTTCTTTGACCACCCTGCCCGGAACCCCCACCACCATGCAGTTGTCAGCAATGTTATGCGTAATTACACTTCCCACTCCAATCACCACATTTCTTCCAACCTTAATATTCGGAAGAATAATGGCGCCACTTCCCACACTGCTATAGTCGCCAACCGATGCACCCCCCAGTACAGTAGCCCGGGGTGAAATTTCACAATAAGAGCCAATGGATACATCGTGGTGGATGGCAGAAAATGCATTAACAAGACATCCTTCGCCAATTGCAACACTATTGCTTATCAATACAAACTCCATAATATTTACACCAGCACCTATCGCCACTTGAAAATGACCTATACGGGCCGAGTTTGCAATAATCGCGTGCAGACTTCCACCGACCTCCATTATTTTTTTTGCAACTGTGTGCCTTGCTTTTACGCCACCCAACCCCAGAATAAATCGATTGTCGGTTTTAAAAACATCGTGAAGCTCTCTGGTACTTTTTAGTATTGGAAATCGCGCGTAAAAAAGTTCTGGACCATTCAAATTTACATCATCAAAGAATAGTAAATTATCTAATTGATTCTGCAAATACAGTAACTCAAGTATCTCCTTTGCATGTCTGTTGGCGCCCGCGATTAACACGATTAATTATTTTGAACCCTTAACATATGCCGAGCAACAAAATCAATTTCCTCGAATGTAAGCGTGTGATACAAAGGCAGACATAATACCCTTTTGCAAATCGATCGGGCTATTGGTAATTCTACCTTTTTCACATAAGGTAATTCATCCAAGGAAGGATAAAAATACCTACGCGGGTAAATCAAATTTCGATTTAACTCTTCAATCATGCGCAGGGTAATATCCTCGGTAGGCAACACCACCGCGTAATACGCATAATTAAATGTAGCGCCACGCGTGATCACCGGTTTTTTAAACTCAAGATTTTTAAGCACCCTGTCATAATAATCGCTTTGCGCTTTCCTGGCACTGCGTATCGATTCTATATGCGAAAGATTAACCAACCCCATAGCCGCATGAAATTCAGAATTTTTACCATTGATGCCTACTTCAGTAAATTTATCCGGGCCGTCATGACCAAAATTCCGCATGTAAGCCATCCGCTTTAGCAACTCGGGAGATTTGGTAATCACCGCGCCACCTTCTATGGTATGAAAAAGTTTGGTTGAGTGAAAACTCGTTGTGCTAATGTCTCCGCATTCAAAAACAGACTTTCCATTATAAAGCGTTCCAAACGCATGTGCCGCATCATATATAATTTTTAAATTATGTTTTAAGGCAATTGTATTGAGTGCGTCAATGTTACAAGGATTGCCATAAACATGGGTGGCTAGTATTGCGGTTGTGTTAGCCGTTATGGCAGCTTCAATTTTATCTGGATCAATGTTGAGGGTGTTATTATCAATATCTACAAACACCGGTTTGCATCCTTCCCACACGATACTGCTTGACGTAGCCACGTAAGAAAATGGAGTAGTAATTATTTCACTTTTTAAATCCAGGGCTTTAATTGCAATCTGAATGGCAATAGTTCCATTCGTTAAATAAAGAAGATGATCAACCTTGAGGTACTCTTTCAATTTTAACTCAAGCTCGTTTACCAGCGGCCCATTATTGGTCAAACAGTTGCGCTGCCATATTCCATCAAGGTATTTGTTATATTCTTCTTTTGGAGGAAGAAAAGGTTTGGTCACAGGAATCATATTGCAATTTAAAATTAATTAACTTTTTGCTCATTTAAAATATTATAAAATAGTTGGCCCGGTAACCATCTTACCATGCGTTTCTAAAGACCCGTTTTACCTTGCGAACCGTTTGAAATAAATCAGGACTAACTATAAGGATAGTGGTTTTAATAAATTGAAAAAATCCTTCTTTGCTCAAGGGAGTATTTTTAAACGAATAACGGCACAACCGGATTGCTTCTTTCCTATTCCTGTTTAATGCATGGGCATTGGCCAAATCATAATGTTTAAATAAAATTGAGCTGTCCAGTTGTTCCTTTCTGTTATTATCTAATGCAACCAAATCTCCTTTCTTTGCCAGTTGAAGAAAATCCATTTCTTTTTCGGCAATTTTCAGTC
>Ga0335394_10000758_pt1 | contig 35284 bp, 29 predicted proteins | sample MAT03_FD_205741 | JGI IMG/M metagenome (GOLD analysis project Ga0335394, IMG submission 205741) | Freshwater microbial communities from Lake Fryxell liftoff mats and glacier meltwater in Antarctica - MAT-03 (spades assembly) (version 2) ...
CAGGAAACATCGGAAAATGCAGCGATTTTGCACAAACTGGCGCTGTCCAATTAAGCATAGAGCAGTTTATTGCTGTGCATTATACGTCATGCGGTCGAAAGTGACAAAAACTGCCGATGAACCGGATCGATCGGGCTTTAGCCGCTTACAACCCTGTTGTACAGGTCACGAAGCGGCAGGCTGATACCCAGGCTGGTAATCGGAATTACGTCATCAAATGACGTGAATTCATGCCGTTCGAATCGTTCACCGCTGCGTTCGTACATCACGGCGATCGCATCATCCTGTTCCAGCAGCAGGTAATAGTTGAGAGTTGGGATGGTGAAATACGCATCCCGCTTTTCACCATCGTCCAGTCGTCGAGTGGTTTCGGAAAGGACTTCGATGATCAGAACCGGCCGATCCTGAAATGTGTCTGAAAGTGGATTCTCATCGCAGACAACAGAGACGTCCGGATAGTAAAAGCGGATGTGGTCAGGCCTTCTCACTCGTATTTTTGTGTCCGAGTTACATGGTTGGCAGGGCTTTCCACTCAGAAGCGAATACAGCAGACCATAGGCGTTGCCCGCGATCCGATTGTGTGCATTTCTCGCCCCAACCATCGCAAATACGGCACCGGCAACGTACTCATGCTTGGCCCGCGACACAAGTTCGCCTTCAAGGTAGTCTTCCACAGAAATCAGTTCCGTGATTCGTACTGTGCTCATCGGCTTGCGCCTTTCACCAGGAAACGCCAGTTTAAAAGCTGGATTGTCTCACAACCACAGGACACTGTCGAGAAGTTTTCGAAGCCGCATTCCGGAAATTGCCTGTCATTTAGCAGGAAATTTGCGTTGAATTCGTTGTCAGTTTTGCACGATCAATGGTCCTGATATCCTTTGACCCCACCGAAACCTCGCTCCTTCAGGTATTTATCCCAGTGACAGTTGATATTGAAACGATCTGGAAAGACCGATCGCAGATTGAGGCCATGCAGTCGCAGCGGCTCGTGGAGATGCTGCAGACGATCATTCCGCGAAATCGGTTCTGGACGTCGAAACTGCAGGCTGCGGGAGTCGATGTGGCAGCAATTCGGAGTTTCGAAGATCTCGCGAAGCTGCCGTTGACGACGAAGCAGGAATTAGTTGACAACCAGTCAGAGCAGCCGCCATACGGTTCAAATCTGTCCTATCCCTCGACACGCTACCGACGCCTGCATCAGACATCGGGAACAACGGGGCGTCCTGTGCGCTGGATGGACACACAGGAGAGCTGGGACTGGTTCATGGAGTGCTGGCGGCAGATCTATACGCTCGCCGGACTGCAGTCGTGGGATCGTCTGTTCTTTCCTTTTTCCTTCGGACCCTTCATCGGCTTCTGGGCGGCGTTTGAAGGTGCAGGACGATTCGGCAACTTCTGCATTGCAGGCGGTGGTATGTCCACATTGGTGCGGTTGCAGGCGATGATCGAAAACGAAGCAACCGTCGTCTGCTGCACGCCGACTTACGCCATGCGCATGGCAGAAGTAGCGGATTCCGAAGGCATCGATCTGAAAGAAACTTCCGTGCGGATGCTGGTGGTGGCCGGTGAACCAGGCGGCACAATTCCCGGCACGAGGGCTCGGATTGAAGCAGCATGGGAAGCACGGGTCATTGATCACTGGGGTATGACCGAACTGGGTTCACTGGGAGTTGAAAGCGAAGATCGACCGGGTGGATTGTTCCTGCTGGAAACGGAGTGCATCGCGGAAATCCTTCATCAGGAAACATTGACTCCCGTTGCGCCTGGCGAAATCGGGGAACTTGTCGTCACAAATCTGGGGCGAATCGGTAGTCCGCTGATTCGTTATCGCACGCGCGATCTTGTGAAAGCATCGATCGCTGACGATCCCGTCGGCAGAAAACTCACGTGGCTCGACGGCGGCATCCTTGGCCGTTCCGACGATATGTTGTTTGTGCGCGGCAACAATGTTTTTCCGTCCAGCATTGAGGCCGTCGTGCGCGAGATCGCCGAGGTCGCTGAGTTTCGAATTGAACTCAGGACGGTGCGCGCGATGCAGGAACTTTGTGTCGCAATTGAACCCACTCCTGAGGCCGCCGATACCGCTGCACAATTAATGGAACGCGTCCAGGCGGCGTTGCGGCAGCGTCTGGGATTCATCGTGGACGTCCGCGCGGTGGCCCCTGGTGAGTTTCCTCGATTTGAACTGAAAAGCCGTCGAATTGTGCGGGATGAATCGTGAACAATGACTAATTTACAATCCATCAACAGCCGTATTCAGCAAAGACGCGCCGCTCTTTCGGCAATGCGCAACAGCGTGGGTGAACGCAGGTCAGCGGGTGAAGGCGGGATTGCATGTTGTCAATGGCAGTCCGATCAGATTGATGAATTCATCCGCGAAATCGCGAGTCACCAGCAGATGGTTCATCCGGGAGTTTTGCCGACGTCATTTGCGATCCTCGCCGTCGGCGGCAACGGTCGCCGTCGCCCTGCTCCGTTTTCAGACATCGATCTGTTGTTCCTGGTGGACGCGAAACATCAGAACAGCACTCAGAAACTTTTGTCGGCCGTCGTACGCGACTGCTGGGATGCCGGTGCTCAGCTGGGTTCGAGTATCCGCACAGTTTCGGACGTTGTGCGGTTTGCAACTGAAGACATTCAGTTCGCGACATCGATGATCGAGACACGATTTCTGTGCGGCAACGAACGGCTCGCTGAGACGGCTCTGCAACAGGTTCGGTCAAAAGTGTTCCGTGATCGGTCAGAACCCATGATCCTGCGACTTGTCGCGTCACGGCGTGAAGAATGGATGACCCGAGGTAATTCAGTGAATCAGCTGGAGCCGGATCTGAAACGATCTCCCGGTGGTCTGCGCGATCTGCATCTTTTGCGCTGGGTATCCTTCATGCGGTATCGCAATCCGGATCCTGTGCAGCTTCAGCAAAAAGGAGACATCAGTAAGCCGGAACTGGATGAACTCCTTCTGGCCGATGAGTTCCTGTCGTCTCTGCGAACGGACCTGCACTCGCTCACTGGTCTGAAACAGGACGTGATGACGCGCGAACTGCAGTTGCAACTTTCTGAACAACGAGGATTTGGGTCATCGAATCTGCTGCGCCCCGTCGAAGCGTTTATGCAGGAGTACTTTGGACATACTTCGCGTGTGGCGGCCGTCGCACGGCGCGTGGCGGAGGTTCCGCGCCGGTCGTCGATCTTCAGACGCCTGAGAAACGCCATTCTGCCGCAGAAGTCGGCGGAAGGTTTTCTGATTATCGACGGCATGGTCGAGGTGCCGGAAGCCCGCCGCGAAGCGCTCAGGGATCCGCTCACGATTCTGGACGTGTTCGTCAGCGCTGCGGAGAACAAGGCAAAACTTTCGCCGGAACTACGGAAGACGATCGGCCAGATCGCACTGAGCCTGTCCGAAGAACCAAGCCGCCAAGCAACCGATCGATTTCGCGATATCCTGCGATTCGCCGACGGGTTGCCGGATACACTGCGAGCCATGTACGAAACTGGAATTCTGGAATGGCTGATTCCGGCGTTTGCCGGCATTCGAAACCTGATGCAGTTCAATCAGTATCACAGCTTCACGGTTGATGAGCATACTCTGAAGGCGATGGACGAAATGACCTCGTTCGCCCACGATGAATCGCCTGTTGGTTCAGCATATCAGGGCGTTCGCCATCGCGCAACACTGCATCTGGCCATGCTGATGCACGACGTCGGCAAGGGACGCGAGGGCGATCACTGCATCGTCGGCGAACAACTGTGCAACGATGTCGCTGTGCGCCTGCAGATGGCGGCCAACAAGAAAACAATGCTGATGTTTCTCGTTCGCAACCATCTGATCATGCCCGATCTGGCGTTCCGCAGAGACATCACCGACGCCACGATGCTGGTCGATTTCGCCCGCCTGGTAGGGGCGCCGGAGTTACTTCGAATGCTGTACGTTTTGTCCGTGGCCGACATCAAAGCGGTCGGCCCGGACGTCTGGTCAGACTGGAAAGGTGAACTACTCGCCGATCTTTATAACCGCGCGATCCAGATTCTCAGCGGACGTCCTTACAACCATCTGGAACGTGAACGTCTGCAGATGGTACGCACCGCTGTGCGGACTTCCATCGTGCCCCTGGGGGGCAGGACAGATCCGGATACATGGGGTCAATGGGCCGAAGCACAATTGGATACGCTTCCACCATTCTATCTCATGACCGAACAACCCGACCGCATCGCGCGGGATCTGGACATGATTCATCAGTTGAACGAATCCGAAGTCAAGATCGAGGGTGAATTCGATGCAGAAACGGAAACGGTCAGCTATCGCGTGTTCGCACCGGGCAGATTCGGGCATGGCAGTTTTCACAGCATTGCTGGAATTCTATCCGGTCTGCGGATGAATATTCTGGCGGCTCAGGTATGCACGACATCCAATGGTGTGGTGATTGCCTACTTTCGAGTGAACGATAATGATTTCACCGGCCCGGTGCCGCAGTCGCGAATTGAAGACGTCGCAGTGGCCATCGGGGACGTGCTGACCGCCAGGAAGTCTGTGGACAGCGTCTTTCGCCGCAGCGGAATTTATCGAAACAACCGAATCAATCCCGTCATCGTGCGGCAGGAACCAAAAGTCGGCATCGACAACGACTGTTCTGAACGCTTCACCGTGATTGACGTCTTCGCCACGGACACGCAGGGCCTGCTTTATACGTTGGCGCATACGCTGTTCAACTACGGACTGAAGGTGCACCTGGCACGCATCGCGACGAATATCGATCAGGTCGTCGATGTGTTTTATGTTGTGGACGAACAACAGCACAAAGTCGAAGACCAGGAGCTTCTGCAGAAACTCAAATCATCATTGCTGGAAGAAATCCGGTTACTGAACGGCAATTGAGACAAACGCAGGCGAGCGGAGCGGCGTCAGCCCTCCAGTACAGTTTCACACTTCCGAGGCACACCTTGCTTATTCTCAATTGACTGGGTCAAACAGATATAGATTCGGATTGGCGGATGAGTCCGGCCTACACGAATTCACGCCCGGCTGCCTCACCCGCCGACGTACGAATTGTGGCACCAGTATTCAATGGTTCAGAAATCGCGGTCGTCAAGCGCATGGGACCGATGCGTTCTGGAATGAGTCGCACAATTTCTTCCGCATGTTTCTGTGATCCTGCCGGGATGCCGATCAGCGGACCCCATGATGATTGGGCCATTCCTGAGATTCCAACAGTTCGCAGGTGCGCGGCCAGTTGTGTCATCGCCGGATGTGCAAACACACCTCCCTGCTCTGCCGCGTAAAATGTGCCGACGGATTGTCCGTAGTTTTCCAGCGACGTCGCGAATGCTTCAAATTGTTTTTCGCGAACGGCCGGGATAATTTCCTGCAACACCTGCTGCTCAAGGTTTTCGATCAGAGTCTGAGGCATATGAATTCGCCGACCGAAGAATGTACGTTCCTTTTCGCCTGACAGTCCCTGCGAATACTCCGGGTGCGTCAGCACAAAACGCCAATCGTCCGGAAACACGAATCGATCAACCTGCCGACCTGGTGACTCACCATTCGATTCACCATGATCAACCAGAAATCCGCCGCGCGCGAACCCAACCGTGCCAATCGCCGATCGCTCTGCACGACATGCAAGTTGAGCCAACTGAAAAGGATCTTCGTGAAGGTGGCGAAGTGTCAACAGTTCGCTGGCAGCGGACAACGCAAGTCCCAGCTGCGTGCCACTTCCGAGCCCGGTGTGCAACGAAACCTCTTGATGCACCTCAATCCGAACCGATTTCAAATGATGGCGCGATCGAATGCGTTGCAGCAATTCCCGGAGCCGCTGGCAGATGTCATCGGTTGCTTCAATCGAATCCTTCTCAGCAGCGATCGGTGTGACGCTCAAACGCCACGCAGGCTGTCGCAGCATGACACCGATTCCGCCAAACCGCCAGTGCGCAGCGGGTTTGCTGCAGATGAGTCCAAAGTGCAGGCGCGAGCCCGTCGTGACATCGATTCTGGAAATAGCGACTGTCATCATGCGTTTGTCCGTCAGTTCGCTTGTCCCGCTCGATGCCATTTCCGGCAACTGGCGCGATGCCGCGAGATTCAGGTGAGTCTGCTTTTTGGAATGAGATAACGCCAGGGGTTTTGTACGATCGGACAAGCGAATCAAAGTAACAATCGAATGAACTGGCACGGGGATTTGTTTCGCTTACCGGGGCTGGTTACTGAGGACGAATTCCTTGAGCATCGCGAACGCGGATTTTTCTTCCGTGCCGCCGGTTTTCTCGACCGCTGGCTCCAGAAAACTCATCATATCCAGCACATGCCGCCGAGAAAGCAGGTGCAGGCGAGTCGCAAGGATGGCGGCTTCAAGGACCGCATGTCGAGCGCGATTGAATCCGAAGCAGGGACGGCGTTCACCTCGATGCACAATCGATAAGGGCATCCGGCTCCTGGCGTCTGATGCATCGACGCTGTCCACCTTAAACTCGAACCAGCGGCAGCAATCCTTGAGCACAAAACCGTCGATCATCACTGCGCGTTCGACGGCTGGTAACTCGGTCAGTCTGCCAATCGCCGCCTGAGCCATGATTTCCACTCGATCAACCACATGAAACACACCACACCGCGTCGCGGCAAGATTGTTGAATGTGGTCGAAGGCTGAAACGGGCGCAGGAGTAAGCTGGCAAAGTCACCCACAACAATCGGCCCCATTGGAGCGACGTTGAGGTGACCAACTGCATCCACACTTGTTACGATTCCTTCAACGATCATTGGTCAATTCTGGAAGTTTCCATGGCGGGCATTGGACGCGACTCAAGGAGCCTGGACATTCATGTCCCGGACTCCGACAAACAGTGTCCCGGTGCCGCAGGATTCCTGACGTACATTTACGACTGTGTCACTGCGTTTTGTGGCGACACAACCTTACTGCATCGCGGATGATACGCCAACTTTCCGTTTTACGGCATGCTGCAGATACTGATTCCAGTAACTCAAAAACAGATATTCCGAAATCAAAACCATGCGTGACCACGATCAGGATTCTCATTTACCGCCGGACAAACATACGCCTGCGGCGAACGGCTGGCTCGTGACAGTGCTGATCGGGCTGGTCTCCGTGCTGCTTTTCAAGACCGTGGCGGACACCTGGCAAAATCGTCACGATTATACTCAACGCACTGTCACACCGCGCGGTGAATTGGCTGCCGACGAAGCGACAAGGGTTGAGTTGTTCGAGAAGGTCTCGCCTTCGGTCGTGTACGTTCGGTTGAAGTCGAAAGGCGTGCAGGTGCCGAATAACGGCGGTATCCCGGAGCAGGAGATTGGTTCCGGGACCGGCTTTGTCTGGGACGAAAACGGCCACATCGTCACAAATCTGCACGTCGTGCGAGATGCGCTGCTCAGGCAGGGAGCAGAAATGGAAGTGCAGCTGGGGGAATCGTCGGGTTCCACGTCTCCGCAGGTTTTTACAGCGGAGTTTGTGGGGGCAGTTTTCAAGCACGATATCGCGGTGCTGAAGATCGCCGCTGAACCTTCGCTGCTGGTGCCGATTACGCTCGGCTCATCAGAAGATCTCAAAGTCGGGCAAACGGTGCTGGCGATTGGCAATCCGTTTGGCTTTGAGCGGACGCTGTCCACGGGGGTGATCGGCGGACTCAATCGCAGCGTCGGCAGTGACGACGGGAATATCCTCGCGGGGATGATTCAGACCGATGCGGCGATCAATCCCGGCAACTCCGGAGGCCCGCTGCTCGATAGTGCAGGTCGCCTGATCGGCGTCACGACCGCGATCGTCAGCACGAGTGGTGCATCAGCCGGACTGGGCTTCGCAGTGCCCGTCAACGACGTTCATCAATCGGTAGAACTGGTGATGCATGAAGCCATCAACAATCAGACGGCGTCGATGGGCGTCGCCATCCTCGACAGCGAAACCGCCCGCGACAATGGCATCCCGGAACAACTGCTGGTTGGTGGTCTGGTGGTGCTGTACGTCTATCCCAACACGCCCGCAGAAGCCGTCGGGCTCCAGGGATGCACCAAACAAGGCAGGCGATTTTTTCTGGGCGACCAGATCACCGCCGTCAACGGCCAGAAAATCCGCACCTTCGACGACCTTACGCGCCTCATGCAGACTTTCAAAGCCGGACAGATGATCCAACTCAACGTCGTGCGCGGCAATCAGCAAACAACCGTCGAGCTCATTCTGGAACCCAGAAAAGTGCTGCTGTGATCGACATTCTGTTGAAAGATCATGGTGTGGAAATCCGCTTTCGCAGGTTTTCCGGGAATTCAGGGCGGTGGCGATCGATCAACAAACCCCCAATCGCGATTACATCCATGTCGGTTCGCAGGAAACAACTGATGGCTTCCGCAGGCGTTCGTACGATGGGCTCATTTTCATTCAGCGATGTGTTCAGGACGATTGGCACGCCTGTCTTTTCGAAAAACCGACTGATCAATCTGTGATATAAGGGGTTTGTGTGCTTTGACACTGTCTGTAATCGGCCGCTGCCATCGACATGCGTCACTGCGGGAATTATGGAACGTTTTTCTTTCCGGATGAGAAAGACTTTTTCCATATAGGGTGTTGGCTCATTAATCTCGAACCATTCGCCAACCTGCTCTTCCAGAATACTGGGTGCAAACGGTCGGAATTTCTCGCGGAATTTGATCCGCAGGTTGATGATGTCCCGCATGTCCGTCCGTCGCGGGTCCGCGAGCAAAGTTCGATTGCCGAGTGCCCGCGCACCGAATTCCATTTCTCCCTGAAACCAGCCAACGACTTTTCCGTCCAGCAGCAAGTCCGTGGTCCGGTCTACGAGTGTTACCACGTCAAGTTGTTCAAACGGTACACCAGCCGCATTTGCCGCTGCGATTGCTTCTGCATCCGTTGAACTGCATCCCCAGTAGGCATGATCCTGCACAAAAGTCCGAGGCTTCTGCAGCAGATGGTTCCACACGTAGAAGGCAGCCCCGAACGATGTTCCATTGTCGGCTGCCCCTGCGGGGATGTATACATTTCTGAATGGCGTCTGAGTCGTAATTTTCCCATTGGCCACCGAATTCATCGCCACGCCGCCGGTCATACAAAGATTGTCACAGCCGGTCTTTTTATGCAGTCGATTCAGAAGGTGCATGATGATTTCTTCAGTGACCACCTGAAGTGACCTGGCGATGTTGTCATGCCGAGGCGTCATCGGCTCTTTTCGATCTCGCACCGGCCCCAGCGCATCAATCAGCCTCTGGCTGTAGAAGGGCTCAATCACAGGAGCCCCGTCATTCCACGTCATCCGGACACCTTTTTTGTGATGCGTGAAGTAGTCGAGATTCAACTCAAACGTATTTTTTTTCGGGAAAATCATCTTGCGAAAAAAATCGGCAAACTCCGGCTGACCGTACGGCGCCAGCCCCATGACTTTGTACTCATCTCCGTAGAACGGAAAGCCCAGATACATCGTGATGGCAGTGTAGAGAAATCCGATCGAATGCGGAAAATAGACGCGATCAAATTCCTTCCAGTCGGTACCCTGAGCATGTGCCGTGAGCGTGCTTGTGAAATCTCCCATACCGTCCACCGAAAGCACGGACGCTTCATCGAAAGGTGAAATCAGAAAACCCGCGGCCACATGCGTCTGATGATGTTCAATGCGGTGGAACTGAGCTTTCAGCGCAGTCCGTTCTGCGCCAACAGCCTGAGCGAACTGCTCCTCAAGCCCCAGCGTCTTGCCTTGTCGTCTTAGTCGATCGAGGATCGCTGAGGCCGACGGCCAGTGCGTGGCGACAAATCCAAGTCGTTTGAAGAGATTGGCTTTTGGATTGAATGAAATTGCGACGTGATCAATGTCCGATGCCGACAAGGCAGCCCTCTGAAGGCACCACCGAACAGATTCAGCAGGAAACCCAGCCCAGTGCTTGACGCGGTTGAACCGTTCTTCTTCGACAGCCGCCGCCAACTGGCCATCGACCACCAATGCTGCCGAAGCATCGCCGTGATACGCATTGATTCCTACGATATTCATTGTCGGGCCTGTGGAGCCTGGGCATTCAACAGCTCTTCGCTCAGCTTTGTGTGCTGCTCAGAAATCTCCTTCATGCCAAGTTCCTTATAGATGATCGCCAGTTTCTCATGGACAGCGCGTTTGTCACGCACGCCGGACAGCGCTTTCTCAAAGTCGACTAACGCAGGTTTCCAGTCCTTTTGCAGAAAAAAGATCGTGCCCCGAGTGTCCAGAAAACTGGCATCGTTCGGTCTCTTCTCCAGAGCCGAATCAATCAGCGCTATTGCTCGTTCAAAGTCCGGCGGCTTCTCCTCGTACACGAAAATCAATGCTGTTGGACCGAGCAATGTGAAGGCCATCGCTCGTTCAAAGTCCGGCGACTTCTCCTCGTCGTGAGAAATCAGCCATGCCAGATTGTTGAGCACGACAGCCACATCATCCCTGATTTCTGTTGCCCTTTCGAAATGAAACAATGCCCCATCCCGATCGTCTTCCAACCAGCACAGATTTCCCATCGCCAGGTGCGCCAGTGCCGGTTGTTCTCCTTCGGCAATGACGCGTGCCAGCACCGTTTTCAGGTCGGTATTTTCTTCGACATCGGCCTTAGCATAGGCCATCAGACGATTCAGGGCCGGGCCATGGTTTGGGTCATACGTGAGAGCCCGATCAATATGGCCAAGCAGTTCAGAAATAGGCTTTCCGGTTGCGGCATTCAGATCGTGGTAACTGACGGCCAGTGATGCAAGCAGCCATGACCACTCGCCATCAGGATTCAGAAGTTCCCCCTGTTCCAGGATGATCCTTGCTTCATCCAGCCGTCCGAGCTTCATCAGGACATTGGCGTAATCACCGCGACTTTCCTCATCCCTCGGATCGATTCGAATTTTGTCGGACAGGTATTCGGAGGACCGCTGGAAATGAGCCGTCGCCGTCTCGTCGTTTCCGACTTTCGCCTCGATCATACCCAGGGTCCGCCAGAGTTCGGGATAGGCCTTTACCGCGACTTCAAATCTTCGGATGGCGGAATCAGGGTCGCCGACCGCAAGTGAATACCATCCCCATGCCTCCGCCATTTCCGGTGTGGAGTCTTCCGTCGCCGCAGTGAGATGCCAGTACAGCCGTTTGATATCCGCAGGATCGCTCCGAAAGGTTGTTTGATGTGCCAGGATGATCGCCAATCGACGGTGCGCGTCGCGGTTACCCCGACTGTCATCCGGAGCGATAAGCCGGAGAAGCGCTGATGCACGGTCCTTTTGCCCCGTCTCGTCAAAGAGAACTGCCATCAGGTATTGTGCATCACTAAGTTTGCTGTCGCTGCGTTGCAGGACCCTGCCAAGCAGCAATTCTGCAAGTGGATAATCTTTTTCGACGATGGCGTCCTGAGCCTCATTGAAATAGTTCATCGTCAGCGAACGTTCCTGAACCTGACCTGCGCCCACGAGTACCGCAGTCGCGATTATCCCTGCCATTGCCGGCAGTCCCAGCAGCAGATCTCGGACTCGATGGTGTTGCCAATTGACCATCAGCCAGACAAAGGGAAAGGCAATGATCGACCAATAGAACCCAAGTGTCAGAATCCGGGGCAGTCTCGGTAGCCGAACACTACGGAGCCAATATCTGAACGAAAGCATCCATTTCTGATAGAACCTCATGGGGACGCCTTCGTAAAAGACTGCAACGCATGCTGACTCAGGACACTGAAGAGTTGCTGCAGATTTTCACGCTCATGGCCGAGCAATTCGTAAGGGCTGTTGCACATGAGCTGCAACTGAAAGACAGGGGGTACAATCTTCAGCGTGCCAGGGTCACTTGAGCCGCTCCATGGCAATCGTTCCATCAGCACGCTGACGGTGGGAATCACCCCAAGGGTTGCAGCACCCGGCTTCACGGACTGCATGCGACTGTCGAAACACGAGAAGTACGCAACGATATACTGCCCCTCGTCTGTGTAAAGTGACAGCATTGTTGCATCATGCCCGGTCGAAGCATCTTTGAAGTTTTGCTGACTCTTCAACTTCCAGTCCAGAGCTGTGTAGCAGTATGCAAGATCATGCCATTCAGAATAATAGCCATCCACGGAAAAACTGGCGGTCAGCCCCTTGCCAGCAAACGTAAACACGGTTGAGTTTGTGCCCTGCGGGTCTTCCGGGGTTCTATTCACCCTGTCCGTACCCGACAACAGCCACTGCTCCACCTTGTGCGGTACTGCGTTATCCGTAACGATTTCACTCATGTTTCCAACAAAGTTTGGTGCTTCCGAGATGTTTGTGGCTGTCGAAACCGATCTTGCGCTTGCCAGAATTCGGGCATAATCGATGACCGCAAACGGAGCAAAGAGTAATACAAGGACGCCCGCTACCACCCAAATCGAGAGTCGTTCTGCCAGACGCCGTTGATTCAGAAATCTGTTGATTCTTTTCATGGACCCGCCAATAAGTGACAGGAACTGCGAAACCACATTGCCCGACGCATTGTAAGTCGCGCCGATGTCTACGAAGGGGATGTGCGATGCGGGAACGAGGAACAGAAAAAGTCGGTCCGTACTCAGCGACATCACAAGAGCTAACGCATAGGTAGCAACGCCAAGTGCCTCGTGAGGCCAGCCTTTATCCAGTGTGAGTTCCCATGTTGAAAATGCGTAGATGACCAGGAAAACACGAATGGCGTTTGCCGCGATCACCCAGCCTGCGGCCTGGATCGCATTGATAAAGATCCGAAGGAGGCCTGATTTCCGAAATACGCAGACGAAGATCACAGCGCACAGGCAGGAGAACAGGGAATGGATTCCGCTGCACGCTTCCTCCACCATAAAACTCCTTTGAACCGTCGTGATGGCTACGCCGGATGTAGTGTGCCAGACATGTAACAGATCCAACAGGCTGCTCGCTGCGGCAGTAGCGATTTTTTGCAGCCAGATGACCAGTCTGAGATCAAAGTTCAGCGGGATCGGAATCGTCAACAGGAGCAGGAATACCGGCCCGCGAAGTCTGTCAGCGATCTCGAATCCGCCGTAGAACCAGACTAACGCCCAAAGTGAAAGTATCCCGGCCAAAGATCCCAGCCAATTGCTGTTGAACAACGCCCCAACGGCAAACATCATGAATGCCGCAGTGCCCAGTCCGGCGACTCTAAGCGTGAGGCTCGGAGTGTGATTCCACTTGACATCCTGTAATCGATACCATGCAAGTGTCGCGGAGGCGCACAATACCAGAGGGAAAAATTGGTAATGCTCGCGAGACCAAAGCCAAACGGCCAGGCCACAGAAGAATCCCGCATGGAGAAGCACAGTTCCGCAGACGATGATCGCCGTTGATCGATTATGGGACGCAACAGAAGCCATTGTGAGAATTATCGACTAGAGTTTTGATCCATCACTTGCACAAAATGTGCGAGTATTTTCGGGTCAGGGGACTCTGCGGTGAGCATGTCCGGGAAGGTGTCGTGGGGTAATGTACTTCGTGTTTCGGACAAAGTCTGCTTTAAGTGAAAGCAAAAAAAAACCACAACGACTTACATCGTTGTGGTACGAACACGTTTTGTCAAGAAGACCCGAATTAGACAACTGTTTCCGTCTTCTTGCCCCGCCGACGTGCCACAAACCAGCCACCCAACCCGGTAATGCCGAGCAAAGCCAGAGACGCTGGTTCTGGTACAGCAGAAACGAGACTGCCAGAGGAGGTGATCGTTGCACCATTTGATTGACGCGTCAATCTGAGTTTAATTTCCTTCACATCCGTTGCAACTGCTAGTGGCAGAAGGGTGTAGTTGAAACTGCGAGCCCCAGGAGTTGATACAGCTAGCGGGTTCACATTGACTTGAAATGCGGCTGAGTTCGTGAAAAATGCCTGAAGACTCCAATTGCCAGTTACGGTGTCAAACAAATCAATCTGCAGCGTCCTGTTTCCGCCCCCCACAGCGTTCATGTTGAATGCCGTCGTGAAGACGTAATCAATGTCAATTCTTGAACCCCCAAATAATCCACCGTTAAATGTAGCGCCGCCAACCCCATCGACTGTCATCACCGCAGAGCCAGTCGCAGTAACGGTTCGTACTCCAGCGATATTATCATCTAACGCTCCGTTCAGGGCAGGCAAGGTGAAGTCATCGATCACCAGTTCCGCCTGAGCCACTGCAGACGTAAAACACGCTGCCAAGAGTGCCAAAACGAGTTGTTTCATGGTTTACCCCGCCAATTATTAAAGAGATTCAGGTACTTCGCAGAACTATTTTCTGAACTTCTCCGTAGAGTAAAAACACCCTTGGGGAAGATTCAAGCAGAAAACTACAATTTTCTTCAGAATGCCCATTTTGCCAAAATGGGGTTTTAGGGCGGCGATCATGCTTTTCAGCGATCGATGCGGTCACGCGACGGTTCAGTGGCTGCGTTGTGCCCGAGCAGCAATTCCAAATACGCCGACTTCAGATCGTTTTCATCGAAAAAACGAATCGCCCTTTGGTGGGCACCCCTCTGCCACATCTGATATTCCTCGCGACTCATCTGCCCCATCCGTTCCAGAACCGCACGAAATTGATCGGGCTGAGAAAGATTCAGATCCCAACCTGCACGATCCTTCTCCAAATCTCTCCAATATGTCTGATCGCCGATGAGCACCGGAATTCCCAGCGACAAGGCTTCGAAAATTGCGTGACCAAAATTTTCTCCGACAGTGGGCAATACCATGAAGTCAGAATCTGCGACAAACCACAGGACATTCTCGTTGGAGACAGCCCCGGAAAATTTCACGGTGACATTGCCGGGAAGTCCCGCAATCTCTTTCTGACAAGCCTGGTAGTACGCCACGTCCTCAATCGGTCCGATAATATTGAGCCAACATTCGCATTTCACTGTATTCAGGAGCCGCAACAGGTACAGCAGATTCTTGACAGGGTGCACACGACCAGCGAAGCTCAATCGGAGCTTGCCGGGTACTTTTTGAGCGACGCTTAATTCTTCGACGGGCAGGCAGGGAATATTGGGAACGACACGGATGGTTGTCGAAGTGCCAAACAGGCCTCTCACTTCCGCAGCTTCCTGTTCGGACGTTGCGTGAAATACCACCCGGCTGGCAATTCCGGACATTCGCAGAAAGGTCAACCAGGGCGTCTTCTTCCATCGCTTCATGGAGAGTGCAGACTCCTTCAGCATACCTCGCGGCGCAATCACGATTCGTGTGTTGGCGTTCAGCATGCGATGACTCAGCAACGGAACAATGGCACCAAAAAGAGAGAACATGCTGTTCAAGTAGATGGTTTCAGGCTGCACACGCCGAAATGCACTTAGAAACGCTCCTGTCACATGCTGTCTGCGTGCGGCGTACCAGACGGTCGCCTGACTATTCCAATTGTTCCATGTTCCGCAACGGACTCTCGAATAGCATTCCTCTGCCCCAAGATCGCGATCACCCGTCAGTACAGAGAATTTGACATCGTGATGAAGCAACTTTATCAGATTCACACAACTTCGGATTGGTCCGCCGGCACGAGTCCCGGGATCGAACCAATCGACACAGATCAATAACCGATGAGACAAGCGGGAATCCTGATGTGATAAATCGAGTCGAGGATGAACTGTTTGCGGTCACACTCAATGGTGCGCTGGTTGCAGCTTGAGGTGCTTATCAGCGAAGATCAGTGTCGATTAGTGTTCCGACAAATGTGGTCGCGATTCCTCATAGACCTGGCAATACAGTTTCAGAAAATCGTCGGCAATCCGTTGAGCGTCAAACCGCAGACGATTCTGTCGTCCGGATTCGATCAGTGATTCTCGGTACTGCCCATCAGAAATCACACGCAGAAAACCCTGCCGGATTGACTGCACGTCATAGGGGTCAACCAGACACGCCCCGTGTCCTGCGACCTCCGGCATGGAAGAACAGTTCGACGTGACACACACACGTTCCACACACTGCGCTTCCACAATCGGCATTCCGAAGCCTTCGTAAGTGGATACGAAACTGATGACATCAGCCTGCTGATATCGTTCCACAAGCTCCGAGTCCGTCAACCTTCCGTAGGCTCTGTAATCGACCTGGCAGTGTTCAAGCAGAGACTTCAATTCGTGATCAATCGGTCCCACAATTTCCAGACGGCATCGGATTCCCTGGAGTGCCCTGACAAGTCGCAGCACATTTTTGTTGGCCTTTGTCCCGACCTGCAGAATATGAGGACACTCAACGCAAAAAGACTTCGAAAACGGTTGATACAGTTCAGAAACGGAGACGGGTATCACATGCACGTTGTCTGCAGGAATGTTCACTTCCCGCAGAAGCTGTCGCTTCGTTTCTTCAGAGATGACCGTGATTCGGGACACACGGCGGACAGGCAGCGTGTACCAAAAGAATCTGACAACGGCTCTGCGCCAACCCTTCAGTCGGTCCAGAATCTGACAGTCCAGCACAGTGAGGATCGTGTGTCGTTGCGGCAGCAGAAGTACCGCATAGTGTACGTCTCCCGTGATATGGTTGACGTCGCCCTGATGCCGGGCCGCATTGAACATGTTGCGGAGTCGCCCGCAGACACCGCGACTATAGCACGGCAGAAAGTGCGTGAGGATATCAGCCTTTCCTGTCAGCAGGCTGCGCACTCGGTCAAAGTATCCTTCGACACTGAACTGAGTCGAAACAGGACGACGCTGAAACTGCACTACTCGCACTTCATGTACCTCGACACCACGCAGCTGCACTGATTCCGGCGCGATCAGGAATGGATACGTTGCTCTGCCAGGAATACACGGCCGACATCCTGTGGTTGCCGACTGAGCTACGCGATTGCCTTTGTCCGATCCACCGGCAGTGACAAAGCAGAGTTTGCCTGTCCAGGGTTCCTGATCCGCGTGGGGAAAACTCTCTCCACCAGGAAGTGACATCCAAGCGCGACGACTGATCCTTTCACAAGCTGATTCATAATGACCAGAAGTTCTGTCTCAGCCTTGACCGCTTGATAGAAAATGAGCGGAATCCAAAACAGAAATGTCGGATACTTAAGACAATAACTGAGCGTCAGGCGATAGAACACAGCGAAGAATGCCCCGAAGACAACCATAAACATTGTTCCCCAGAGTTCGCCAAAATTGGCATACGCCTCGCCTAAGGGACTAATCGCCATGGACGTACTGTCCAGTATCCGCAAACCTGTGAAACGGCGAAAACTCTCCCGGCCACCTGCCTTGGCTTTGTTCGCCCAAAGGAACCGTGGCACCATCGAACCGAGGACGGCGTCCCTGACCGTTTCACCATGCGCAAACGGTTCGTCCTCAGGAACATGGTGCATTACGGCAGCGATGATCCACCCCTGATTCAGCCGCGTGACTGCGAGTGACAACACATCGGAGTCCCAGGCTCGACCTCCGGGTGTGACATAGGCGAACACGAGGTCAATCAATGAAGGCTGACCACCGTGCCGGATTTGTTCGCGGTATTCCTGTTTGACGACCTGAATCGAAAACAAAAACACGGTCGTAGCCGTCAACACGGCAATTTTGAAAAGGGTTGTGCGTTTTCGTTGTGCGAACCAATAGCAAAACAAGATTGCCAGCCAAAGGATCAGGTCATGAAACATTCCCGCTCCCAGCGAACTCGAAAACAACTGGACGCAGGAGAGCGCAGCGAAGACGAGCCGCACCTGACTCCTGGACAGCAGGAAATAGATGGCACCCACGTAGCGCAACTGCGATATCAGATGCATCAGAAATGCAAGTGACCCTGAAACCCGCGTTGCCGCAAGCGCCCCAATAATCGCTGCAATGTTCAAAAGAACGCCGATCGTGAAGAACTTTCTGCGATCGATTTGTTGTAACAGGATGTTTTGTCTGACTGACGCTCCGGCGAACAGCATCACGGCGACGTAAAAAGCCGTTGCGGGAATTGCAAAACAAAAGTACTGCTCCGCTGGAACCGACATCGTGTACCGTTCGATCGTGTTTGCGGATGAGTAGCTCAGCAACGGCCCAACCAGCCACTGCAAGACGGCAATCAAGCTCGTCAGTTGCAACAGTGGCACTCCCTGATCCAGCCGCTTTTGAAATTCAAAAACAATCACTGCGGTTACAACAAGTACGATGAACGAATTTGGAAGCCCCTGAACGGCACCGATCAATCCCAGCACCACGACCAGAATAATGCCAAAAGCGGACGCACTCCGACGCTCAATGGCGGAACGAATCCACGCATATCGCTTTTGCCGCCTGCTCAGTTGTTCACTCATGGATCCTCACTCGCAACTTGCGTCCCAAAGTTCGTGACGCCTTTCAACGGAAAAGTCTTCGTGACCAGAAATTCATTCGCAATCGATCGGTCAAACTGTCAAGCCCTTCACTGGGCAGGTCGCGAAGTGAAATACTTCCGCAATATCCTTAACCATCCTGAGCAACCGTATCGCAGTCCAGACCGATCGTATTGTCCAGAGCTGGAGCGCCCGCTTGAACATAACCTGATCCAGCCGCTGCAGCGGCACCACATGGTATCCCGACGAGTTTAAGCACTTTTCTCAGCACCTGGTCATTGCTGTAGTCCCCGGTGTGGACTCGACGGGTTCCCGCCTCAGAAATGGCTTGCAGACGGACCTCATCGTTCATCAATGCGGCCACGCGGTGCCCGAGATCAGGATAATCGGTAAAGAAGATCGCTTCTTCGTCGCTAAAGATCCGGCTGATCTCCGAATTGCGCTCCGTAGCCAACGCTGTACCGCACGCTGGAATCTCCAGCGTGCGAGTCGTATGCAGTTCCGGAAACCGCTTGGTCAGCAGCCCCAATCCGACAGTCGCATTGGACAACACTTCGGCATATCGCTGGCCAAAAACTTTCTCCCCCTCATACTGAACCAGTCTATTCCCTTCATGGCGACGAACAAATCGCACCCAACCAACGCCGCCAACCCGAACGGCAATCCCGTGGGAAATCAAATGCTCCACACACCGTTCACGATCCGGTTCACACAGGCCGATCAGTACTGCTTCTTTTCGTTTCTCTGCAAATGTGCAACGAGGATAGTGTAGCCGCGAATCAAAGCACTGAGTCACCATCGCAATGCGTTCGCGTGGTACAAGTCGTTCAAAACTGGCGAGTTCCAGGGATTTCGTCGTGACGATCAGGTCATACAGCGATGCTGTCGCCCGAAAGTTCCTCGACCGGTTTGCCATAAACGAAGTGTCCGGCGTGTAATACACGAGCTTTCGAGCAAGTCGGCGGATCTTGCGGACGGTCTCCGGCCAGAGGCAAACGCCTTTGTCGATCCAGGCGAAGTCATACCGCTCCGTTCCCAGTTCAGCCAGCACATGGCAATTCAACGCCCCAACCGCAGGCCCCACCAAAAACCGGAACCACATGGATCGAGCCCAGCGAGGCGATTCCCGGAATACGGGATCCGTATCAATCAGGTTCCAATCGCATGGGGAGAGGAGATTGCACAAAGTGTCAGCACGCAGCTGCGACGTCGTTCCGGGCGTTCGTATTCCAATGTACAGTCCCTTCACTGTCTGACCTGAAGCCCTTTCATGACCTGCTCGCACTTGAACCGTTTACGTTGCGTGCCGTCCTTGTTGATGACGCAAATCGTTACCGGAATGCCCAAAAAAATGCCACGATCTGAATCAGTGTCTTCTGGCACGCCTTCAGCCGCGGTTGACTGATCGCTGAACTTGCAACCTGCTGCAGAATTCAGGACATCGTCCACTCGGACATCAATTGCGGGGACGCCCCATCGGTCTGAGGTGAGCATCGCAGCCGGTATGTCCTGCTCGAGTTTCACGGAACATCGTTCGATAATTCCGGAACCGCTGTCATGGCATGTTTCAACCCGCAGAGTACATCCTCGCACCTGCGGTTAAACGGATCAAACGGGAGCCCTGCCCGACTGCGGAATTGTGCGACTGGCATTTCGTCCAGTCGTTCAAAATCCAATTCGATGACGCGGGGTACCGAATGAGTACGGGCATGAGGTTTGATTCCCAGCATCTGGCGGGGATACCACACATCCAGTCCACAAGCCAGATACTCAAAGAGTTTGTTCGTTTCGTTGTACACGTAGTTCGTGGTATTTGCTTTGTACAGGATCAGACCGACGTGAAATTCGGGTAAGACATCCGGGAGGGTGTCGTAGGGAATTCCTTCGCTGTGAAACCTGAGATTCGGTCCTGCTGAGCGGTTCAGGAAATCCCGGGCAGCCCCATCGCAATTTGTGGAGTACACGTCAAGACTGAATTGTCCGTCTCGTTGACGTCGCAGCCATTCGACCAGTTCAGCGATAAACGTATCGTGTAACGACACCGCGCCGACATACAGCAATTTGACCGTGTCCTGAGGGTGCGCAATCCATGACCGTTCGGTCGTCTTCTGCCACGCAGCGGGCGGAAGATTGGGAAGCACACGCAGCTTCGATCGATGCACATGCGGATGGTCTTCACAAAACATCCGCACGCGAACCGCATTTGTCTGCGAGATCCACTCGGCATGTCGATACAAAAATGCTTTTTCGAACCAGTGATAGATTGCAATGATTCGCATTCCTGGTACATAAAAATGGTCTGGTTCGCAATATTCGTGATAGTGAATAAAGAGCCGGTGTCGATGGTTGATCAGGCCAAACAGAGTTGCGGGAAAACTCGAATGAGGTTCGATGTATAGAACGATGTCCGGCCGGAAACGAATAAGCCTGCACAGTGCCAGCAGTGGAAACTGCAGGAAAGCCAGCAGCCTTCGAAATCGACTCAATCGGCGACTGGGAAATTGGATCCGGCTCAATCCGACGGATGGATTTGTGTACTCTGCCAAACCACGATCATTGTGTGTTGAGCAAACGGCAACCTGACAGTCTTCCAATCCACTGAAATAGTTCAGGAGATTCATGACCGGGGGGTACTGTTCAAGTGCAAACCAGTGGAGTACAAAGATCCGCAAAGCACGAGGATTTGAAGCGGTTTTCATAGACGATTGGGTATCGATACCCGGGATGTCTGCATTCGTCTGAACTCCTCCGAGGCAATTGTCCGGGTTACCGAAGTATGGGGGCCCGCCTATCGCGGGTGAATTACCATCCAGCAAGCTGTACGATTCGTGATGCCCATTCATCGCTGGTTGGAACGGACGGAGTGTCGTGATGCGATTTCTTCGCCATCAGAGCGGCCTGTTTCATCGCTTCGGTCAGCGATGAATCAACGTTATCAATAATCTGAACCTGCGGCGTGTTAGTGAGGAACTCTGTAACTCCGGACTCGCGATGCACTATCAATTGCAGACCGCGGGCCAGACTTTCCAGTCCAGGCAGCCCGTATCCCTGCTTCGCCGGCATGACAAAGATATCGGACTCTGCGTAGGCCTTTTCCAGTTCCTCATCAGACACCAACCCTGCGAATTCGACGAGAGATTCAATACCGCAGTTTCTCGACAGATCTTTCAGATGCTCAGCCTGACTACCTTCGCCGACAATTTGCAGAGTCATCTCGCTGCGAGAATCGGTCTGCCTGTCTTTCACCAAAGCTGCGAGGGCACGAATGATGGCATCAATTCGCTTGGATTTTTCCAGACGACATACTGACAGAAATCGGATTGGACCATTACTTTTTGATTTCCGCGAAACAGCGTTCGGTATCCGGACGCCTGGCGGGACTTTCGAAAACTCAACGCCGTAGGCTGCATGCAATTCTTCGACGTTTCTCTGGGTCATGGTGATCGCATGCCTGGCCTTGCGGACGCCGCGCCTGGTCAACCAATGGATGAACTGCCCTCGCGCTCGTGTCGCAAGCGAGCAATCGATTTTGCGCTCAGGATAATTTCGTGCGAGCGAAAACGAGTATTTCGTCAGATCATTGGGAAGCAGGCCGGGTGGATCGGCAATATGGAGACTGTATCCGGCAGGAAGAGCCATCCCCGCATACATTGCGCCCCGCATTTCCATCGCCAGAATCTGGCTGCTCCTGATATCGTGCTGCTGCACAAATCTGCTGAACGCTGCGACTTCTGAACGAAGGTTGCGACGACAGGGCAAAGTCTGGATCTTGAGTCCTTCAGCACCGTACTGAGCGAAATCAACAGCATTCTGAAACGCGATTAGCGTCAGATCCTGACCACGCTTATTCAGAAAACAGGTAAGATCGACGATCAGGCGTTCGATACCGCCAAACGTGGAGACAGACGGATAGAATACGAAGCAGCGTTTTTGAGGTACCATGAATCCGTCAGTCTAATTCTGACAATCGTTGTCTGGCTTTTCTTTCGAGTATTCTGCGCCAGCCGTATCGATATGCCAACGTCTGCATGCGCCGCACGCCCTTCCAGCCGACAATGGGCTGCAATAGTTTCAGCATTTGCCCGCCCTGCATTCGCAGCGTGCTGCCACCCAGTTCTGAGATGCGATCTTCGACAGCTTTTACAAGCTCTGGGTAATCGGGGTAGAAGCAGAATAGCCATGACTGAAAGCGATCTGCGGCAATCTGACGGATGCGTTCAGAGTCTTCCCGATCCAGTAACGCCTGAGTACCAAGGACCGTTGTCAGAAAAGCGGATTCCATCGCCTTGCGACCATAACTGGAACTCAGCGCACCGGAAACGCCTTTGCGGTAACTGTACACGGCATTTTCCGCGAAGCCGACGGCGTTCGCCGCCAGCAGCGTAGCAATGCTGAAATGAAAGTCGTTGTTAAGACTGAGTCTTGGATCATAGCCACCGACCTTGTTCCAGATCTGCCGAGGGATCAGCCACATCCACCCCCCCATCATTCCTTCATCGTGCGTCATTGAATCGACAATCCACTGCAGAGGATCGTCGTAGCTGGCATTTGTAAGTTCGCTTCGGACTGCCGGTTTACTGAATTCACTTACGAAATAGCCCCAGCGACACGACGCAACCGCATCGTATCGACCGTTCAAAACTGCGACCTGCCTCTCAACATGCTGCGGATTAATCCAGTCGTCTGCGTCCAGCAGTTTGATGTATTCGCCTTGCGATTTCGCAACACCGAAATTGATTGCTGCCGACTGTCCTTGATTCTCTTGAAATACGTACCTCAATCGCGGATCTGGGTTCGAGTGCACTCTGGCTGCCGTTTCGTCCGTCGATCCATCATCAACCACAATCACCTCGATCGAAGAATGGGTTTGCTTCAGAGCCGCTGCGATCGCGTCGCCGACAAAAGCGGCGGCGTTGTACGCGGGAAGAACAATGGAAACGAGCGGTGCCGACACGCGCGAAGCTCATCCAGCTATTGGTAACTGCGGAGTCCGTAAAGCAATTCTCGAAGCGAGAGCCCCGAAGTGCGAAAAAACCGCCAGGCCTTGCGAGGACTTCGCCCCTTCGTTGCAAGTGCAATGAGTCTTCTTGCGTGATTCTGCTGCACTCTCGTAATTGCCGTTGCCCTTTCATTGGCATGCAGGGGGCACGTCGAATCTCGTAGCGCTGCGATTGCCAGTTCGTATCCGCGGTCGAGGTACGTCAGACCTGCATCACGGTTTGAAAACTCCTGACCTTCATGCCGTCGCCACCAGACAAGCCCCGGTGGCAAAAGAGCCACGGGCCAGCGAGCACTAAGTCGAAGCCACAGATCAATGTCTGAAAGAACCCGCCATTCCTTCCGAAATCCGCCGACTTCTTCGAAGGCTGACCGTCGAATAATGGCTCCCGTCGGGCCACAACTGAAACAGCCTCGCGCCAGAAAATGTTTCCGCCAGGACTCACGCGGCGCAAGTATCCACGGATATGGTTCCTTGTCTTCCGGTAACGAATGACTCAATGCCAGCGCAACGGCGTCGTTTCGCTCCATGGTATTCACCATGACGTCCAGCGCGTGCGGATAGATAAGGTCATCTGAATCGACATATTTCAAATACGTGCCGCAGGCCAGCGAGGCAGCTTTCATGCGGTTTCCGTAGTCACCAAGATTGGACTCGTTGTGGACCACCCGGACACGGCGATCTTCCGCGGCAACGCTCTCCGCGATAACAACCGACTTGTCGCTGGAGCAATCGTCCACAACGATGACTTCGAAATCACTGAATGACGACGCCAGCACGCTGCGTAAAGTCTGAGCCAGATACGCTTCACGGTTGAAGACCGTGACAAGTATCGAGACTCGTGGCGGCTTGTCCGCTGCCGTCGTAATATTCATTGGCACTGAATCTGGATTCGGTGGAACAGGTTGCATCGGCAACAGCAACATATCGTCATGGTTTCGAAGAATCCCTTAAACTCCGATTGAAACACTGCACGCTCAATGGCCAGTATTCCCAGAGAGCGAGATCTAAGTCAAAGTCATGCAGATAGCCTGTGCGACCGATGTGAAAGACAGATTCACCGGCTCCCTGCAGCAGCCGGAATCGCTTGCCCTGAGCCTGTGCCACGATCCAGCAGGCCTGCAATGCGACAAAATAGTTCTTGACGTTTTATGTAACTTGATGTTTTATGTAAATGGTCTCGGCTGATACCCAAGCCTCTGCGCGGCTCGCTCAGGTGCTTCAGGCAGAAACGTGATGAGTTCGACCGAAATACATTTGTCTCGCTGTCGTCTGAATGAAGTCCGGATACTACGCAATGTCCGTATGTTTTTGCTGAAGTTGGAAGTAACTTCCAGGCAGAGGATGTCGATTGCGACTCTTTGTGGACGACACCCGTGATCCCTTCGTTTAAGGCACGTTCTGCGTTTTCATTCGCGATGACTGGACATCAGCACCTGGTGGGAAATAACGCTGTTACGAACCTGCAGCAGCATTTCGCTCGACAATTCAACGGACTCAAAGCCACCTCGGAGGGAGAAAAATGACTCCGGCAGGAACATCATAGCCAATCGTCTCGCGAGACGAAGGGCGATGTACAGTCTGTTTCTAGTCGCCCTGGCGAAAGACATATAAGTAGTTGCCACGAATCCAGGTAGCATTCCGGGTGTCCATGCCTGCCGCCAGGCCTTGAGAACATCGATCTGGCGTTTCCTGCTGCCGGGCACGCAGAAAAGCAGAAACTCGGCCTCAATTAAGTACTGCCCTTCCCATTGACGACACTGTTCGGCGGTTCCTGATTGCTGCAACAGCCGCGTTCCACGTTCCAGTCGGATCATCCTGGAATCGAGTAGCCGGTCCGACACGGTATTTGTAATTCGATCTTCGGCAGTTCGTCGGACAAACATATCGGGCAAGACGCCGACCACTTTCTCATACGGGATCCCGGCGAGCAGGGTCCGCATGTGCAGGTCCGCATCGTCGCCGTACATGATCTGTTCGTCAAATCCACCCAGTTGTTCGATGGCCTGCCGCCGCCAAAGTGGCGACGAAGTGTGCCATGCGGGATCTGACCGCAGAAAACGTTCCAGGTCGTTGTCACCTTCGAGCCGGTTCCAGAGCTTTGCTGTATCTCCAGGTGTCTTCCGAAACAACATGACCGGAAAAACGCAGAAAGCCACTTCCGGATTCGCGTCCAGTTGCCGCACTCGTTCCTTCAGACACCAGGGAGCGACAAGGTCGTCAGAATCAACAAACATCACAAACCGCCCCGTGGATGCCTTCAAGCCGATGTTGCGACATCGCGACGGGCCTTTCATGCCATCTGTCCGCTTTAGAAAACGAACCCGCGAATCAGCGAACTGCTGAGCCGTGTTCCATTCCTCCGGTTCCGAACCATCATCTACTACGATTGCTTCCCAGTTCGGGTAACTCTGATTGACCAGAGACTGCAGCGTCTCGGCAAGCAGAGCTGCGCGATTGTAATGCGGGATCAGTACAGAAATCAGAGGGTCCATGCACCATGTCTTAGTATGTCGGCTTCGCAAAGATCCGGCAGACACTGTAATTCACAGGCCGCAACTGCAGGCATTCCGAATTGCAGGATACGATGGTCAGTCACGCCTTGACGGTGGCTGGACTCAACAGGAGTACAACCGCCGAATTGCAGGACGGATAAAGCAATCAGCCAACATGGGCAATGCGCCTCGCGGCGTTAAGAAATTTCACAAACGGTTTCGTCAGCAGATTCCCCAATCGCCAGTTTCCTGACGCACGGAGCACTCCGCTTTTCAGGGCCTGGTGATAACTGCTCAGGCTGCGATGAATAACATCTTCCACAAATCCTTCGCGAAGCTCGCAGGGAATCTTCGAGTCCAGATAGTGGGCCGCCTGAATCAGTGCTGTACACAACTTTGTGATGTCGCCGGTGAAGCGGTTGCTATCAATACAATAGGTACACAGCACTTCATCCAAATAGCTGAATCTGGCCCCGTTCGCGGCGACCAGCACCAGAAAAACCCAGTCTTCGCATCGCCCATGATAGTCAATCGGATACGGTGTTTCGTCCGACGCCCAGATGCTGCGGCGATACAGCGGAGCATGCACGGGAAGACTCACGCCGTTATGCCAGCCGTACAGCAACTGTTTCAACGGACAGGACTCAATGGGCTCAAATGCAAAGGTCTGGAATCGATTCTGCTCCACAAAAAAATGTCGATGATTCGTGCAGGAAACATCGATCGATTCATCACTTTGAAAATGTGCAAGCTGACGCTCCAGTTTCTCCGGAGCGAGCGTGTCGTCGCCATCAAGAAACTGAATGAACTCGCCGCGGGATTCTGCATATCCCGTGTTGCGCGCCATTGAAACGCCGCTATTCACTTTCCGGATGTATCGAATTCGATCATCGCCGTCTGCGATTTTCCTGATTACGTTGGCACCGTCATCCGTGGATCCATCATCGACAACTATGCATTCAATGTTCCTGTGACTTTGGTTCTGCACACTGCGAAGTGTATTCGCAATGACCTGCTGCTGGTTGTAACACGTCACGATGACGGACACGAGAGGGTCAGATTTCATGCTGTGCATGGCAACCAGTTCGTCAGGACGACAAGGGACTCGATTCCATGGCATCCACTGAACTTACGACCCCGTCTTCAATGAACATGCGCAATCGCCGTTTTGCCTGCTCGGTCAGAATGTCCCATGCGTAGTTCGCCCGCACCCATTTGACCGCCTCCTGCTCCAACCGGGCACGACGATCGGCGTCTTTCAGCAACGCGACAACTTCTTTGGCGAATTGTTCCGGTTCGTCAGCAAGCACCAGATGCAAACCATCGACACACGGGATGCCTTCGGCGCCGAGGCTGGTCGAAACGATCGCTCGCTGCATCGACATGGCTTCCAGAATTTTCAACCGCGTGCCACCGCCAGCCAGCAAAGGTACGACGTAAACCCACGCCTCTTCAAAATAGGGACGAATATCCTTAGGATTCGAATAACACTCAATCGATTCGTCATTGATCTCCAGCTTCTCCTTCATCTCTGCAGCCTCGGCTCCCGCGAACACGAATCGACAGTCCGGACAATCGCGACGGATCAGTGGGAATACCTTCCGTATGAAGAACTCAAGCCCCTCGCAATTCGGCCCGTATCCAAAGCCGGCTGTGAACACGACCGTCGGACGGTCATGACGTCGAGCGCCAGGTCGGGGCTGGAAATAATCAATGTTGACTCCGTTGCCGACTACAAAAAACTCAGTCTCAGGAACCATCTCGCGTCCAAGCCTGGCATCCTGTTCAGAGCACTGGATTACCAGATCTGAAATGCGATAGGCCTCCATCTCCATTGCTCGCATCAGATCAGTCTGCTTTTGAAAGTAACGGCGCTCCTCACGCGTGGGTGCGTTGGCGGCGATCCGCTGTTGAACGAGTGTTTCTATGTTATGTGCATTACATAGAACCGGAGGCTGCGGCCGTTGCAGTCCTTTCATAATTTCTCTGGCGAACGGATACGTGATCGTGTTTTCGATCCAAACCAGGTCAAACGTTTCACGCTTCAGCATTTCCAAAACGGCTGGCTGAATAGTGGAATACGAGTCGTTAAAAAGAAACGCCGTCAGAGGCGGCAGGTTGACAAATCGCGAAATGAGGTTGAATTCTGCACGCAGGGCCGACGCAATCAGGCGTTTTGTCCACCGTGCGGTCGCAAAGTGCGCGTCCTGGTCTGGCGGACAATACTGAAGGTAATACGACAGGAAATCACTCCATCGATTGCGCCAAGGAGCACCAAAAACAGCCAATGTTCTTATCCACGACTGCCACCGCGATGAAGTCCTCCCTGGAGCCGACCCGGCCAACCGAAAAGCTCCCGGTTCGATCACCTGCCTGCATCGGTCTGCGATGTCTTTCTGGACGCTCAGCGTGCCTGCCGGACCACCGAGAGACACCAACGTGACATCACCAAGTTCGGTCGCTGTCTTGATGAAGTAATATGCGCGAACCTCTCCCCCCATGCCCGGCATGCGTGCTGGCTGGATAGTCACGAGCAGGATCTTCCTGTTTGGCTCGGGAACCTTACCTGGACATGACTGATGCTGCCTGAGTGTCACACACCTGCTCGCTAAATCTGATGTCCGAGTATCCGGACAATTTCTAAAGAATACACGACAGTGAGATGCCAACAATCATTCCGGGATTCACTCACAGGCTGTTCAGTTTGCCGAGAGTCATTGTTGAACGTGTTCGGCGGTTGTTCGGTTCTGAAACAGCTTATCAAGATCGGTGCCGAGACGTTCGATCAGCAGTTTGTTGGCCGTTGGGGTGTGGTGTCCGTCGCCCACGAATTTGAGTCCATCCAGCTCAGGATTGAACAGTTCCGAATAATCGATGTACGGCACTTTCAGGCGATCCAGGTACGGCAGAAGCTTTCTGTGAGCGTTGCGTTTCGGGAAAACGATCACACAGAATCGATCGGTGGTCATCCGAGCCTTAAACTGCCTTTGAGACTCAGCCACAATTTCCGCTGTCAATGCATAGTGCCTATCGCCGAGCGTCGGGAAACTGATCCCCATGTAGCGGACAAAATTGCTCTTTCCCAAAATGCGATATGTGGATAACAGCAGCGGCCTTGTGTCAGCAAAACTTCCATGATTCACGACACCGCCACCGGACCTGGGTTCGTAACAAGGAAACGTAGAGGCCCAGGCATTCACGACTTCCATAGTTCCCACGGCACGAGCTTCGTGTACGTCTTCCAGATACAGATACAGGCACACTCCGTCATCCTCCGTAATTTCCTGCCGCAGCGTGCCGGTTTCCAGTTTTGCCAGCATTTGCTGAGTGCCGTATCCAGGGATGCCATAGTTGTAAGGTCGGTATTCCGGATTTTTCGCGGCGAAGTATGAGGGAATTGTCTGATCGTCGTTAGCGCCCTCGCCAAACAGGAAGGAACATCCAAAGAAGATCGCGAATTTTTTTGGGTCTGCTGACGGCAGAATCGTGGAGACACGTCTTCCAAATTGATCGGTATGATAGGTCACGTCCCAGATGTCTTTTCCATTCACTTTTCTTTGGCAGTCCAGATTCAGATTCGGCAACGCAACGGCACCAAGATCCTTATCAGCGACATAGAATGCCCCCGTCTTGCTGTACGCGCCGCTGAATTCGACATTCGTTCCGGGCGGTCGGTTGATGATGAGCAGGTAACTCGTGGCTTCAATCGCGACGACGGCGAATGCAGCGATGGACAGAGCCATTGATACCTTCAACAGCAGACCGAACCGTCGATGCCGGAACAAGAACCGCAACATTGGGGAATGGTCAACATGACGGATAGAAGACACTACAGCAATTGCACAGGCATTGGCAAACGCCTGGGAAACCAGGAATGTCAACATCCGGCTGATCGAGAAGTTCAGTTGAGGCAGTAGCAGAGCCACAGCGCAAAATCCCGCGCAACCAAAGCCAAGGCTTGTGAAGTAAAGCTGACGCCATGCCGGTCCGTTGTGAATGGCTGATCGTGACGTCGATGTCAGTGCGGCGCGGAAATACAACAGGAAGCCTGCAACGGTCACCATCGTGCCCAACGGAATCTGCGCCGCAAAGGGGTGCTGGCGGTGAGTCCAGACATCCCACGCACAGCCAATGGCGATTGCCACAAGATTAATGATGCCCAGCACCATACCGCATATGGCCACCGTCGGAGATTTCTCCTTTGATTCCTGTCGTGTCATTGTGAAGTCGAAAAGTTCAACCAGATCGGCCTGTGCAGGACAGTATGTCGGGCAGATGATCGCCATCCCGCCTTGAAAAACCGAGGCTGCGTGCTCTGTCGATGCGACGTTCGACGGACTGGTTTAAAAGAGGGTATAAATGAACGGTGCCGCTGCAGATCCTGACAATAGAATCAGCACCCCCATCAGCAACATCACGATGAGTATCGGGGCAAGCCACCACTTCTTGTTGGTTCTCAGAAAATCAATCAGCTCCCCGACAAGCGATTGCTCAGTCGATTCTTTCGCGATTCTTGAAAAGTCGTCGTTGTGTTCGTCACTCATGTCTCATTAACCTTAGCGGCCGAGCCGCAGTTGAATTCCAGCCGCAGCTCAGAATTGTTTGAGATATCTTCGTGCATCCTGTTGCCGGGGCTTAGTTTCCCAGTAACTGTCTGTCTTCGGTTTCCCCAGACGCAATGGGTCATGTCCAAAAGTCCGCAGCATAAAACCCATTGGAGTGAAAACGAAACAGAAGATGAGCAGCAGGATGAGATGGGAAACAATCCAGCCAATGGGGAACGCCACAACCATCCATGTGATAAAAACAGGCTTCAGCAGTTGTGGGCGAATCATTCCCGGAAGTCCAACGCCCCCGGCGATGGTAAACCAAATCCATGCTACATTCCTGTCGTGGAGGTAGGCATAGCAACCGAAAGCTCCAAAGAACAGAATCCAAAGACCAGCAAACTGCCGCAGCATTCTGGTGTCGGGATTTCGCGGGATATCTGAGAATTTCATAGGGGCGGTAGCCAGTTTTAAGTAGCCAGATGCCGTTCACATGCGATTGCTGCAAACTGCCCTCTGTCGACTGCAAACTTCTTCTATTAGTCCAGTGCAAACTGGGCAAGGTGCGATTCACGCTCTGCAAAGGTTTGCTGAGTCTCGTTTTTTGATTTCAGGATCACACAATTTTCAAGCACCAGCACATCCATTTCCGTTGCCATGAAGCAACGGAGTGCGTCCTCAGGCGCGCAGACAATGGGTTCCCCGCGGACATTGAAACTGGTATTCACGAGAACGGGACATCCGGTGCGGCTCTGGAACTCCTTAAGCAGGCTGTGCAGTCTGGGATTGCGTATCTGATCGACCGTCTGCAACCGAGCAGAGTAGTCCACATGGGTCACTGCCGGTATCTCTGATCGAGGCACGTTGACGCGTTCACACAAGTCCACTGATTCCGACATCACTTGCATCTGGTCCCTGGTCAATCGTGTTTTTTTCGACTCCGCCACGTCGGCCACAATCAGCATGTAAGGACTTTCATGCTGAGGCTGGATATCAAACCACTCTGAAGCCTCCTCGCGGAGTACAATCGGAGCAAAAGGCCGAAAGCTCTCCCGATACTTGATCTTGACGTTCATCACCGACTGCATTTTCGGGGACCTTGCATCACCGATAATGCTGCGGCTGCCGAGTGCTCGAGGCCCGTACTCCATCCGCCCCTGAAACCACCCGACGACTTTGTCTTCCGTCAGCAACTCTGCAACACGTGCGATCAGCTCCTGGTCGCTTTCAAACCTTTGGTATGTCACGCCCGCACGATTGAGAAACCTGGTCACATGGTCCGTAGTGAACTGCGGGCCCAGCAAACTGCCGAACTGCGAATCGACAGATTCAACGTGACGAGGATTATTAAGCAATTGATACCAGACAAACTGCGCCGCCCCAAGAGCGCCGCCAGCATCTCCTGAAGCCGGCTGCACCCAGATATCGTCGAACGGACCTTCCCGCAGCAATCGCCCGTTGGCCACACAGTTCAACGCCACACCACCAGCCAGCACCAGATGCCTGATGCCGGTTTGCTGATGGATGTGGTTTGCAATGGCGAGGACAATTTCTTCGGTCACCAGTTGTATACTGGCGGCCATGTCCATGTGCTTCTGTTCGAGCGTGGATTCCGGTTTACGGGGTTCCATCTCGAACAGGTTGCTGAACTGGTGACTGGTCATTGTCAGGCCCTGGCAGTAGTTGAAGTACTGCATGTCCATCCAGAAGCTGCCATCGGGCTTCACGTCGATAATGTGTTTGCGAATGCGATCTGCATAGACCGGTTTTCCGTAGGGTGCCAGCCCCATCAGTTTGTATTCGCCACTGTTGACTTTAAATCCACAGTGATAGGTGAATGCTGAGTAAAGCAGGCCGAGCGAATGCGGAAACGTGATCTGATTCGTGAGTTCGATTCTGTTGGCTTTGCCCACCCCCCAGATCGTGGTGCACCATTCACCGACGCCATCCAGTGTCAGGATCGCAGCCTCTTCGAAAGGGCTTGGAAAGAATGCGCTGGCGGCATGGCTTTCATGATGTTCAGTGAAAATCAACTTTGCCTTCGTTGCCCCGGCCATTTCTTTGCGAATCCGTCGATTCATCATCAGCTTCTCTTTCAGCCAGACGGGAATTGCCGTCACGAAGCTGCGGAATCCGGCGGGAGCGAACGCGAGGTATGTTTCCAGGAGTCGTTCGAACTTAACAAACGGCTTTTCGTAGAAGACCACATAATCAAGATCGGCAGCCGAAATGCCCGCTTCCTTCAGACAGTACTTGACGGCATTTGATGGAAAGTCGGGGTCGTGTTTCTTTCGAGTGAATCGCTCTTCCTGAGCTGCGGCGACCAGATGGCCATCTACCAGCAATGCGGCCGCGCTGTCGTGGTAAAATGCAGAGATTCCAAGGATGGCAGTCATAGTTGTCGCTTCTCAGTGGTCAGTTGACTTTTCAGTGACTTTTCCCGACCCTGGCCTTTTCGATCAGATCCTGGAGGCTCTGAATATGGCGATCGATGTTGTAATTTTCACGAATGTGTTGCCTGGCGGATGCTCCCATCGTGCGGCAGACTTCCGGATCCCGAAGCAGCCGGCACATCCTGTCTGCCATTCCGTCAACATCGCGTTCATCCACAAGGAAGCCGGTTTCGCCTTCGATTACAGAATTCACGATCCCTGCATGTCGAGTCGAAATGACGGGCAGCCCGGCCGCTCCGGCTTCAAGGATTGAATTCGGCATGCCTTCCATGTCACCGTCGGAGGTCGTGACGGAGTGCTGCACGAAGGCGCAGGCCTGCGACATGAGTGGCAGCACTTCATCATGAGAAAGTGCGCCTGTGAATGTCACTCTTGAACTCAGATCCCATGTGGCGACAAGGCTTTTACATGTCTCCAGCAATGGTCCATCCCCAACCATAACGAGCGATGCGTCCGGGAATTGAGCCACCACTTTCTGAAAGGCCATCAGTGTCAGATAGGGAGCTTTGATGTCTGCAAATCGCCCCACGGCGAGCAGAGTTTTCCGATAGTCCGGCTGCACCTGATAGAAGTATTCTCGTGCGCCGTACGGGTTGTAAACGATCTTCGATTCGTCAGCGCCCAGAGCGATGAGAGCTGCGGTCATTGTATGTGAAACGCTGACCAGGCGGTGTGCATAGTCGAACATGACCTTGTAACGTATTTTGTAGGGAGCCAGGGCTGTTTCGTTGTGTGCGTCATGACCGTGGAAGTGGACAATCAGGGGTTTGTCCAGATGCTTCGCAATCGGGGCGATGTCTGCTCCGTTGAACCCATATTCTGCCAGGAAGACGTCTACATTGTGTTCACGAACAAATCCAGCCATGAAATCACGCGTCCGCGCTTCGGACTGCTCATTCCGAGTGATCCAGCGGTCATAAAGGAACTGAGGCAGCAGTCGCTTCAGCTTCATCAACCACGGATGACGGCTGTAGAAATACCGGATCTTTCGACCGTTGCACGTGTACTCGGGGAAATAGTTGTACAAGACAACTTTGTCTCCCTTCAGCCGTTCCACCTGAGCAGCAATGAATGTCTCGCTGAGCAGCCTCCTGTGTCCGTTGACGATGCAGATCGTACCCATCCAGATCCTTTTGCCTGTGTCTTTCAACTTGACCTGATCAATCCACCGCTTCACGAGGCGGCGACTTGATCCAGGCATATATTGACGTCGATCATCGCGTCCGATTGAACAGGTTTCGTTTCAGTCGCCCGCCAAACATTCGCGCCCTGGAAATCGCCCGCCTCAGTCGGCCAAGAGATTCTTCGAGTACTCCTGCGGCCCGTTTATCTTCCTGAGCAAACGCGGGATGCGGTGTTGCCAATTTCAGTCGCGACGGGATCGTGATCCTGCCGGTGCGGTGTGACCGTGCGGAAAGTTTTCGCAGCAGGCACTCCCATTTTCCCGCACTCCTCTCAAAGCTGAATCCCTCCTCAACTCGCTTTCTGGCATTCGCAGAAAGCCGCTGCCAAAGGCCTGCTTCGGTCTGAAGTCGTCGGATTGTGTTAACGAAACCATCTCCCCGATCATCGACCAACAGGCCGGTTTCGTTATGGGTCACAAGTTCCGGAATCCCGCTTCGGATTCTCAGGCACACGGGCACAACTCCACAAGCCATCGCTTCCATTACGGCCGTCGGTGTGCCTTCATAATCCGACAACAGCACAATCACGTGTGACTGCAGCAGTCGCTCGTGCAATCCATCGCTGTCCAGCCGACCAGCCAGTTCAACCGGAGAAGACATTGATGCCAAAAGTTTTTTGACGTCGTCATGATCCGGGCCATCGCCAAACAGAGTTGCGGATGTGTTGGGCAGCTCAGAGACAACTCGATGTAAGGCATGCGTCGTTTCGATGATTCGTTTTTGTTCCTGAACCAGACGTCCGACATAAATAAGTTTCAGGATATCTGTCGGGGCTGCCGCAGTGCGATCCGGTATCGGCGTTCCTGACGGAATATGAACAACTTCAAGCGCGTCAATACTCTTCGACTGGACAACTTCAGTGAGAAACTCCGAAACGCAAACGACCGCCGTCAGTCGATCTTCCGGCGTTCCACTGACAAATCTCTCAATCACAGCATGATAGAAGGCGTCGTCCGATCGCAGGATGCCAATTGTCGGAATTCCGCCTTTCTGAAGATATCGTCCAGCAAGCAACGCCGGGACGACATTGTCGGCAATCAGGACGGCAGGTGGATCATCAGCAACACTCTTCAATAGCCATCGCACGTTGGATTCGCTGCCCGCGAAAACATGCGATGTCAATGGAATTCCGTCTCTTTGAAGTCCCTGATAGACAATACCGCTTTCCAGCGACCCCCAGTGAAACAGCCTGACTCGAATATGCATGCCTTGCTGCTGAAGTTGACGGCACATTCGCAGAACCCAGACATAGGGTCCGCCAACGCCGTGCGGACTGTCGTAAGCACAAATGTCAATTCGCAGTGGATTCGCCAATGGATGCAAAGCTAATTGAGAAGTCGGGAAAAGAACCGTCGCAGCGCTGAATCCTCGGCCCTGGGGGAAAAGCCTCTCTTCTTCAATCGTTCA
>Ga0335394_10000759_pt1 | contig 35242 bp, 28 predicted proteins | sample MAT03_FD_205741 | JGI IMG/M metagenome (GOLD analysis project Ga0335394, IMG submission 205741) | Freshwater microbial communities from Lake Fryxell liftoff mats and glacier meltwater in Antarctica - MAT-03 (spades assembly) (version 2) ...
CGAATCATGTTCGGAAGGTTGTCGCGGCGATGGGACTTGGAGAAATCGGGCCGAGCGGAGCGCCAGAAATCGACCTCCGCCTTCATCACGTGCACGGCGGCGTTGCGGAAGGTGGGTTTTCCGTCCGAGACGAAGCCGCCGATGTGATCGGAGTGACCGTGGCTGAGGATGGACTGGGTCACTCGATCCGGGGCGATCCCGATCGAGCGAAGACCGTCGGCCAGCCACCCGATGTTGGGATTGGGACGGTTGCCGAAACCGGCGTCGAAGAGCGCCACCTCCTTGCCGAGCCGGAGCACGAGCACATTGACGTAAAGCGGAATGCCGTCGGTCCGCTCGCCATGGGCGACGAGATCCTGCTTCATCGTTTCGCGCCGCTCGGGCGGCCACATCTTGTCGAGCCGATCGTTGAAGAGCATGTGCCCGTCGCCGATCGACCAGGCTTCGATCGCGCCGATCTTGAAGGCGTAGACGTAGGGGTTGACGTGGTTCTTCGGTTTGGGCTCGGGCTTCGCTTCTTGGGCGGGAAGCGAGCGAGGGAGGGTGGAGAGGCCGAGGGCGGCGACGGACGTATGGAGAAAGTGGCGACGGGAGGAGGCGCTCATGGCAAGGGGCGGTGCGGAGAAGAACGCTATTTCTTGGCGGAGAAGCGCACGTCGACCATGAGATCGGCGGCGATTTTTTCCAAGTCGGCTCGCAAGGTCGCGGCATCGAGGCCGGCGGGGAACGTCACGGTGGCGCGGGCCTGAAAAATCGGTTCGCCGGACATCGGGGCGCTGGTGCGTTCGGTGGAGAGCTCCTCGACATTGACATTGCGGGCGGCGAGGGCGTGGGAGATGGCGCGGACGATACCGGGTCGATCGTGACCGACGACTTCGATCGTGGCCGGAGCTTGGGTTCCGGGCCGAGCGGCCCAATCCGCCCGCGTCTCGTGGACGACGATCGTCAGGCCGGTGGGATCGGGGCTGCGGAGGGCATCGGCCAATTCGGTCGCGCGGGTCGACTCCACTTCGAGGCGGACGATTCCGGCGAAATGGCCGCCGAGATGAAGCAGGCGGCTCTCCAGCCAATTTCCGCCGTGAGAAGCCACGCGTGCCGCGGTGGCCTCGACCAGCCCGGGCCGGTCGGCACCGAAGAGCGTTATTACCAGGGTCGAAAGCATGCGGCCATCAAGCGCGCCGGAGGAGCGGCGCGCAAGTCGAGAGCGCGGGCCGTTCTTGCCGGCGGTCCCGCGGTTGCGGACGAGGTTGCGTTACCCCTTCGGTGCCGCGATGGAGACGGCCGAGCGCGTTTCTGCAGCCTGGGCGAGTGCATTGCCCAGGGAGGCCACCTTCATTGGTTTGGTGAGATACTCGTCCATGCCTGCCGCAAGACATTTCTCGCGGTCGCCTTGGAGGGCGTGTGCGGTCAGGGCAATGATGTAGGTGCGCGGGCACGGTGGCGGGCTTTGGGCCGCTTCCAAGTCACGGATCCGGCGGGAGGCTTCGAACCCCTCCATCTCCGGCATCTGGCAGTCCATCAAAATGACGTCGTACGGGGCTTTCAGGTGCAACGCGATCACCTCGTGGCCGTTGGAAGCGAGGTCTGCGGTGTAACCGATTTTACGCAACTGCCCGATCGCGACGCGTTGATTCACTGCGTTGTCCTCGGCGAGGAGGATGCGCAGAGGCGAGACGGCGGCGTTCGCTTTGCTGTCGAGAGCCGCGGGGCGCGCCGGCAACTTGGCGACGTCCATCGTCGTCGCGTTGGTCGGACCGGCGGCGGCCATCGTTCGCGTGAGGCAGTCGAACAGCCGCGATTGTCGGACCGGTTTGAAGAGCCAATCGTCGATGCCGGCTGCCTGACGGGTGACTTCGTCGAGCCTCGCTCCGAGCGAGGTGAGGATAACGAGACGCGTCGCGGCGATCGCGGGATCTGCTTTGATCGCACGTGCGAGATCGAGTCCGTCCATCACCGGCATCTGCATGTCGAGGAGAGCGAGCGAGTAGGGGTCGCCGTCCGCGACCGCGTCGCGCAGCAGGGTCAAGGCCTCGCCGGGTCCGGAGGCGACGCCATCGCGAACGTCCCAGGCTTCGAGCTGGTGGTGCAGGACAGAGCGGTTGGTCGCATTGTCGTCGACGATGAGCACGCGGCGTCGCGCTACACTGGCTCGATGCGGCGCCGGATTGAGCTGCTGGGCGTGCTTGATGCGGGTGAAGAATCGGAAGGTGGAGCCCAGACCCTCCTCGCTGCTCACTCCGATCTCTCCGTTCATCAGTTCGACCAGTCGCCGGCTGATGGCGAGGCCCAGACCGGTGCCGCCGTATTTGCGCGTCGTGGAACCGTCGGCTTGAGCGAACGGCTGGAAGAGTCGCTTGAGCGCATCCTCGGAGATGCCGATGCCGGTGTCGCGCACTTCGAAATGAACCATGACCATGCCGGCGGCGTTGGATTTCGCACGGACCAGCACCACGACTTCGCCCTTGTCGGTGAACTTGATCGCGTTGCCCGTGAGATTGAGCAGCACCTGACGGATCCGCGTGGGATCGCCGCGCAGTGCGGTAGGCGTTCCATTTTCGATCGAGCCCATCAATTCGAGACCCTTCGACTGCGCGCGCTCGGCGAGGAGTTCGAGCGTGCTCTCGAGGAGTTCGCGGAGGTCGAAATCCGTTTCTTCGACCGTCAGATGGCCGGCTTCGATCTTGGAGAAATCCAAGATGTCGTTGAGCACCGTCAACAGCGATTCCGCACTCTGGCGAGCGGTCTCCGCGAAGTCGCGCTGTTGGGGCCCGAGCGCGGTGTCGGACAGCAGGTTGAGCATGCCGATGACGCCGTTCATCGGCGTGCGGATTTCGTGGCTCATGTTGGCCAGAAACTCGGCTTTCATGCGTGCGGATTCGAGCGCCGCGTCGCGGGCGCGGGCCGCCTCGGAGGCTGCACGCCGGCGTTCGCTGATGTCGTGAATGAAGGCATTGAAGCGCCAGCCGCTGCCGCGACTGACCGGCCACATGGTCATCTCAACGGGAAATTCCCCGCCATCGCGGCGAAGGGCGATGAATTCGAGACGCTGACGCGGGAGCGGACCCTCCTCGGTCACGAGGACATTCCAGGCGTCCTGTTGCGCCGTGCCGCTGTTCGCGGCCGAAAAGATCGTTTCGCGCAAGGATCGCCCGATCGCTTCCGCGTAAGACCAACCGAAGACTTCGGCTGCCTGGGGATTCCATTCCGTGATTCGTCCGCCGGAGTCTATTTCCACGAAGGCGTCGTACGCGGTGTCGAGAATCGCGTGTGCGCGCTCCTTGCTCGCCTGCAGGTCCGAGGTGCGGACGCTGATACGCGACTCCACGTCTGCATTTAGCCGTTCGAGATCCGCGCGACGGCGCGACGAGTTCAACATGTGAGCCCGGCTGTTGTGGACGCCGATGAGGAGGAAGACGGTCTCGAAAACGATCCAAGCGAAGTGTTCGAGCGTCCTCCAGGCAGTCGCGGTATCCACGCCATACATGGACTGAGGCCAGTATATTCCGCCGAGCAGGTGACTGGCGGTGGCCACCGCGGAGGCGGTCACCAGAACGCGCCAGTCGCGGTAAAACGCTAGGAACGCGAGGGAACCGAAGATGTGAAAATGCGTTTCGATGCGACCGCCGGTGAGGTGAATGAACAGGGTGCCGATCAGTATCTGAGCGATCGCGCCGACATGCCGCGTGAGATTCGAACCCGGATAGCGGCGAACCATGACGAGCGGCAATGCGCAGACGACTCCACCCACGGTCAGGGACCACCAGACATGAATGGGGATGCTGGGATCGAGCCCTGCCCACGATACCGGCGCGACCCACAGTGCGAGAGCGATTACTACGAACCACTCGCAGATCAGAAGCCTGCCGAAAAGACCGTCGGTGTGACGGCGGATGGAATCCTCTTTCGAACGAAGGAGTTCGATGGCGCGCGTTTCGATTTGTTCGTCGGCGGCTTCCTCAAAGGCGGGGATACCCTCGATCTCAAATTCGTCTCCGGTTTTGGAGACGCGACGAAACCGGCGGAAGAAAGAGGCGACGTTCAGAACGGGCATAGGTGGGAGCCGGTTCCGCAGACTCGCCCGTCACTGCGCTGCGCCCTAAAGATGGTTGGAAACACGAAAGTCGGTCTGTCGTCGGCAAGCGCGTTCATTGCCCTCCTTATCGGTTAAAAGCGTGCGCACTTAATTTGTGAGTAATGTCGGAACTGCCCGATTGCTCGATTTTTCCGTGAGACCGCGGTACGCCGGACCCGGTCACTCTTGAACGTGGGGTTTTCCCCGCGTCGCATTGGGGTGAATTCCTCAGAAAGAGCGAGGCACCATGGCGATTGGCGCGACGCTCAAACAGCGCCCATCTTGGTCCACGCTCGGTCGAACGGGAAAGCGCGGGTGGAGAACCGAGGTTCGAGAATCTCCCGTCGGACGCGGCGATATCTCAGTCGGCAAAGCTTCTTAGGTCACCGGTGGCGCGGTCAGCATGGCGCGCTGAGCGGCCGCTGCCATGAAGTAATTCTGCGCGGAGAACGTCGGTGTGCCGGGTGTCGGCGGGACCGGCAAATAGCCGCCGTCTTTGTGTAGCACGCGGGCAAATTCATTGTCCTGCAAAGCCATGGCAAAGAGGTCGTCCCGCACCCACCGCCTCAGCGCCGGGTCTTGGATGGGGAAAACCACCTCGATTCTTCGGAAGAAATTGCGGGGCATCCAATCGGCGCTGCCCGCATAGATGAGCGGCTCGCCGCCAGCATTTTCAAAGTAAAACGCCCGCGCGTGCTCGAGAAATCGGCCCACGATGCTGCGGACGCGGATGTTTTCGCTCAGGCCCTTCACCCCTGGAACGAGACAGCAGACCCCGCGCACGATCAAGTCGATGGAAACGCCCTTGCTCGAAGCCGCGTAGAGATTGTCGATCGTCATTTTGTCCACCAGCGAGTTCATCTGCGCGACGATCCGTGCGGGCTGTCCCCGTTCGGCGCGGTCGGCCTCCTCCAGGATCAGTTCGTTGATCCGCCGATGCAGATTAAAGGGTGCGACCAGCAGGTGGATGAACTCGGGGGAGCGACTGAAGCCGGTGAGCGAATTGAAGAGATTGGCGACGTCGGTCGTGATTTCGACCCGTGAGGTGAAATAACTCAGGTCGGTGTAAAGCCGGGCCGTGCGCGGATTGTAGTTACCCGTGCCCAAGTGCGCATAGCGGCGCATGACGGTCCCTTCCTGTCTGACGACCAGCGAACATTTGCAGTGCGTCTTGTGTCCGATGAGGCCGTAAACGACGTGAACGCCGGCTTCCTCGAGCTGGCGCGCCCATTGGATGTTGTTGGCTTCGTCGAAGCGCGCCTTCAGTTCGACGAGGGCGGTGACCTGCTTGCCGTTGCGGGACGCTTCCATCAGCGCCCGCACGATAGGCGAGTCGCCGCTGGTGCGGTAGAGCGTCTGCTTCATCGCGAAGACATTCGGGTCGCGCGCGGCCTGTTCGACGAAATCGACGACGGGTTGAAAGGAGTCGTAAGGATGATGCAGCAGCACGTCCTGCGCACGCAGCACGTCGAAGACGCGGTGCGCGAGGTGCAGCGCCGAGACGTTGACCGGGGTAAAGACGGGGAATTTGAGGTCGGGCCGGGCGATGTCGGCGAGACTCATCAACCGCAGCAGGTTGAGCGGGCCGGACAGGCGAAAAACGTACTCGTGGGAGAGTTTGAGGTGCTCGCAGAGCGTGTCGAAAATCGGATCTTCGACTCCGTCCTCGATCTCGAGGCGCACGGCGGAGCCGCGGCGGAGGTTGCGCAACTCCTCCTCGATTGTTTTGAGCAGATTTTCGGACTCTTCGTCGTCGATGTAGAGATCGCTGTTGCGGGTGACGCGGAAGGCCCAGCCGCCGTGCACCCGATAGCCCGGGAAAAATTCCCCCGCGCAGAGTTTGATCACGTCGGTCAGGAAAATGTACCGGGCGACCTCCGTATTGACCGGGTCGATGCGCACCAGTCGCGGAAGAATGCGCGGCACCGGCAGGATGGCGACGAGGTGGTCGATCTCGGGCGTTTCCGGGTGATCGAGGGAAACCACGACGTTGAGCGTCTTGTTGCCCAGCTGAGGGAAGGGATGCGATTGGTCGAGGGCCAGCGGCGTGAGCACCGGGAAAATCTGTTCGTGAAAATAAGTTTGCACCCAGTTTAACTCGCCCTGGGTCAACTCTCGGGGCGATTTGAACTCGATACCGTGGGCGGCGAGCGAGGGGACGAGGTCCTCCCGCCAGCACTTGTACTGGTCTTCGACCAGCGAAGCCACGACAGAGTGGATGCGGCGAAGCTGCTCGCGCGGAGGCAGTCCGTCGACGCTGTGCTCGGTCACGCCCGAGTCCACCTGCTGGATCAATCCGGCGACGCGAATTTCGAAAAATTCGTCCAGGTTGGACGAGACGATAGCGAGAAACTTGATGCGCTCCAGCAGGGGATGCCGCGCGTTTTGCGCCTGCTCGAGCACACGGCGGTTGAACGCGAGCCACGACAACTCGCGGTTGAAGTAGGCGGTCTTGACCGGGCGGGCGAGCGGCTGGACAGGCTCGGTGTGGGAAACGGGCTCCGTGACTTCTTCGGCCAGGGAGGAAACGGGGGTCTTGGGAGTCTTCCGGATGCGCGTGGCCATGGTCAAGGATGCGGTGCGAGCAGGACGTTAGGTCGACCGCCGGAGGAAACGAGTCCTAAAACGGACAGTTACCGAGATGTAACCGGAATCACCCTTTATGCATGCCCTGTCGGACGAAACGGCGGGAGCGGAAGGGGATAACGCGCTCGTCGATGCCCTTCGCTCAGCGCTTCTGCCAGCGGACCGTCTTAACGTTCACAAACGTGCGGGCGCCCCATGCTCCGAGTTCCCTTCCGTATCCGCTTTGTTTGACGCCGCCGAAAGGAAGGGCGACGTCGCTGCGGACGGAATCGTTGACCGCCACCGTGCCTGCATAGAGACCGCGGATTACACGCCGGGCGCGCGCGGCGTCGGCGGTAAAGACCGCCGAGCCCAACCCGTAGGGCGAGTCGTTGGCAATTTTAAGGGCGGCAGTTTCGTTGCGGGCAGAAATCACGGAGGCGACGGGCCCGAAGAGTTCGTCGTCATACGCCGGCATGCCGGGCCGCACGTCGGTGAGGACGGTCGGCGGATAAAAGTAGCCGGCGCCCTTGGGCAGTTGCCCGCCCGCGAGCAGGCGGGCGCCCGCTTTCACGCTGCGGCTGACCTGGCCGTGCAGCTCGGCGCGCAGGTCTTCGCGCGCCATCGGTCCGACCTCCGTGTCGGGGTCGGTCGGATCGCCCTGGCGCCGGGCGCGCATGCGGGCGGCCAGCTTTTCCTCGAAGACGGCACGGACCGAGGCTATGACGATGAAGCGTTTGGCGGCGACGCAGCTTTGCCCGGTATTGACGAGGCGGGCGGCGGCACAGACTTCGGCGGCGCGATCCAAGTCGGCGTCCTCGAAAACGAGATAGGGGTCGCTTCCGCCCAACTCGAAGACGCACGGCTTGAGAGACGCGCCCGCGAGTGCGGCGACCTTCTTTCCGGCGGCGGTGCTGCCGGTGAGAGTGAGGCCATGGATACGGTCGTCCGCGATCAACGCGGGGACGAGGTCGCTCCCGATCAACAGCGTTTGAAAGACGCCACGGGGCGCGCCCGCCTCCTTGAAGACCGCTTCGATCGCCAGCGCACAGCCACACACGTTGGAGGCGTGTTTCAGCAGCATGGCGTTGCCCCCGATCAAAGCCGGTGCGGCGGCGCGAAATGCCTGCCAAAAGGGAAAGTTCCACGGCATGATCGCGAGCACCACACCGAGAGGATCGAACCGGACGGTTCCTCCGGGCGGGGCGGCGAACGGCGTTTCTTCGCTCAAAAAACGGGCTCCGTGTTTGGCGTAGAAATCGCAGCACGACGCACACTTTTCGATCTCCGCGCGGGCTTCGGAGATGGGTTTGCCCATTTCTTGGACGATCAGCGCTGCCCAGCGGTCGCGGCGCCGGCGCAAAGCGACTCCCGCGGCCTTGAGCACCCGGGAGCGTGCGGCGACGGATTGGGCCGCCCATGCCGCCGAGGACCGCGCTGCGCGGCTCAGGGCGATTTCAATCTGTGCGGGGCGATGCGCGGCGTACGTCTTGACGATCTTTCCGGTACTCGGGTCGACGGTAATAAGGGGCATCGCGCAGGAATAATCTACGCTCGGCGGGACGCAAGCCGTGGAAGGGGCGCGGGGCTTCGCGCGACGTACCGAGGGTTGGAGGTCCGGCCGAGAGGTCCGCCCTCCGTCGTGCCGAGGGCACAGAGATGGAGAAAAGGCACGGCGTTCGAGTTGAGAGTCCGGGCTTTAGCCCGTCCGGCGAGACCGGATGGTGCGGGCGGCGACTTTTAAGCGGTTTCCAGCAGCTTGTAGAGACGTGCGACCATCTTGGTGGGATCCTCGAGGAGGCCGGCGGAGATGAGAGCGTTGTCGAGGATCTGCTCGGCGATGAGCTTGGCCTTTTCCGGATTGGAATCCCGGGTGGCGTTGAGGCGTTTGATCACGGGATGGCGCGCGTTGATTTCGAGATTCACCTTCAATGGCGAATCGCCGCCGTCCTTGTTCATCGCTTTCATCATCCGACGCATCTGCGGGGACATGAACTTGTCGGAGTTGAGTGCGAGCGCCGGAGAGCCGACGAGACGGTCGCTGGACTTCACCTCGGCAACGCGATCGCCGAGGGCTTCCTTGAGCCAGGTCGTGAGCGAGGTGGTTTGCTCGGCCGGGAGGGAGTCGTCTTCGGGGGGCTTCGGCAGATCGGCGAGTTTGACGTCGGCGTGGTCCGCACCGCTCAATTTTTTGCCGTCGAATTCGCGCACATTGCTCATCACGTACTCGTCCACCGATTCGTAACAAAAAAGCACCTCGAGAGTGCGTGCCTTGAATCCTTCGAGATAAGGCCCGTTTTCGAGGGCTTCGCGATTGGCGCCGATGAGATAGAAAATCTCTTTCTGATCGGGCTGAAAGCGCGACACGTACTCGGCGAGCGAGGTGGTTTTCCCTTTCTCCGTCAGCGACGATTCGAAGCGGAGGAGCTTCACCAGTTGATCTTTGTGAGCGAAATCGAGGGCGGCGCCTTCCTTCAGAAAAATACCGAAATGGGTATAGAATTCGTTGTAGGCATCGGTGCGGTTTTTCGCTTCCTCCTCGAGGAATTTGAGAAAGCGCTTCGTGATTACCTTGTTCAATTTCTCGATCAACGCGCGATCCTGCATGGTTTCGCGCGAGATGTTCAACGGGAGGTCCTCGCTATCGACGACGCCCTTGAGGAAGCGCAGCCACTCGGGCAGGAGGTCCTTGGGTTTCGCATCGATCAGGACTTTTCGACAATAGAGAGCGACCGAAGGTTCGAGGCGGGCGAAGCCGAGTTTTTCGGTGTTTTCTTTCGGGACAAAAAGTAGCGCGTTGATCGAAAGCGGGGCATCCGCGGAGAAATGCAGACGCAGCCGCGGCTCGTCGTAGGCGTGGGCCTGGAATTTGTAGAACTCGAGGTATTCCTCCTCCTTGATCTCGCTCTTGCCGCGCAGCCAGAGGGCTTGGACCGTGTTGATCCGTTTGCCGTTCAGATTGATCGGAAAGGAGACGAACGTGCTGTAGCGTTCGAGGATCTCCTTCACCTTCCAGTCCTGGCTGAATTCGGAGCAATCGTCCTTCAGTTCGATCACGATCTTGACGCCGCGGTGTTGGTCGGCGCTTTCTTCGATCGAATAGCTGCCGGCTCCGTCGCTGGTCCAGACATGTCCGGGTTCGTCGGCGCGCCACGAATGCGTGTAAACCTTGACGGATTTGGCGACCATGAAGGCGGAATAGAAACCGACGCCGAACTGGCCGATGAGATTGGCGTTCTTCTGACCGGTTTCGCCGAGCGACTTGAGGAATTCCTTCGAGCCGGAGTGGGCGATCGTGCCGAGATTCTCGACCAGCTCCGTGCGGGTCATGCCCAAGCCAGAGTCCTGGAGGGTGATGGTTTTCGCTTTGTCGTCCGTGGTCAGGTTGATCTCGAGTTCGAGATTCTCCTCGAAGATTTCCTTCTCGGTCAGTTTCAAGTGCCGCATCTTTTCAAGTGCGTCGGAGGCGTTCGAAACGAGCTCCCGCACGAAGATTTCCTTCTCGGTGTAGAGCGAATGAATGACGATATCGAGCAGCTGCTTGATCTCGGCTTGGAACTCGAAGGTTTGTGGCGTGGGTGAACTCATGGATCGAAAAGGATAAAGGAAGGAGGATCGAAAGCGCGAAGGTAGAATGCAGGGAATATTCGAGACGACCCGAATGGTGCCGAGCCCGTCAGTTTAATCGTTCATGCAGAAAATCGAGCGAGTGGCATTCGCGTGCACCCGATTCGCGAGCGTCGCGACAAAAATTCTATTATAAGCAGTTATCAGCCACCTAAATAGGTGGTTTTTAGCTGGGGGTCGTTGCGGAGTGTGGCGCTGGGACCTTCCATGACGACTCGGCCGGTTTCCAGCACGTAGGCGTGGGTGGAGACGTCCAAGGCAAGATTGGCGTTCTGTTCGACTAGGAGGACGGTGATCCCGTGCTTGCGGTTGATTTCCACGACCTTCTCGAAAATCGTCCCGATCAGCCGCGGGGCGATGCCCAGCGACGGTTCGTCCAGCATCAGGAGTTTGGGATCTCCCATGAGGGCGCGTCCTATCGCCAGCATTTGTTGTTCGCCGCCGGAAAGGGTGCCGGCGATTTGCTTGAGCCGTTCCTGAAGCCGGGGAAACACGGTGAAGACATAGTCGCGATTGCGCGCGATCCGCGCTCGGTCGCGCAGGAGATAAGCGCCCATAGCGAGATTTTCGTCCACCGTCAGATTGGAGAACACCATCCGGCCTTCCGGCACGTGGCAGAGCCCCCGCGCGACGATCTCGTGGGCCGGAAGCGCGGAGATGTTTTCCCCCGCGAAGGTGATCGTTCCGCTCTTCGCCTTCAGCAAGCCGGAGATCGTGCGAAGCGTAGTGGTCTTTCCCGCACCGTTGCCGCCGATCAGCGTGACGATGGCACCTTGGGGAATGGCGAACGAAATCCCTGCCAAGGCCTTGATCGCGCCGTAGGAAACATGGAGATTGGAGACGGCGAGCATGGAAGAACTAACGGGCGGAGGCGCGGAGCGAAACGCTCAGTGATGCGATCGGTTGGCGCTATGATCCTCGCCGAGATAGGCTTCGATCACTTTCGGATCTTTCTGGATCTCTGTGGGGGCACCCTCGGCGATCTTGATCCCATAGTCCAGCACGACGATCCGCTGGCACACGCCCATAACCACCTTCATCGAGTGTTCCACGAGGAGAATCGTGAGGTCGAACTGCTTGTGAATCTGTTGGATCAGACGGACGAGCTCGACCTTCTCGGAGGGATTCATGCCCGCCGCCGGCTCGTCCAAGAGCAGGAGTCGCGGCTGGGTCGCGAGGCCACGGACGATCTCGAGGCACCGCTGTTCGCCGTAGGGCAGGCTCTTGGCGGGGGCGTCGCGAAAGCGGAGCAGGTTGAAGAGGTCGAGCAATTCCTCCACGCGCTTGGCGATGGCGGCCTCGTCCGCGCGAAAGCGCCGCAGTCGCACAAGCGTCTGCCAGGGCGAAGTCGTGCGGTGGAGATTGCAGGCGACGCGAACGTTGTCGAAAACGCTCAATCCACCGAAGAGCCGAATGTTTTGAAACGTGCGGGCGATCCCGCGGCTGGCAACCGCGCTCACGCGCAGTCCCGCCAGGCTTTTGCCCGCAAAGGCCACGGCTCCGTCGCTCGGTTGGTAAACGCCGGTGATAAGATTGAACACCGTAGTCTTTCCGGCGCCGTTGGGTCCGATCAGACCGACCAGTTCGCCCGCGTGGACGGAGAGATCGACCGCGTTGACTGCGGTGAGCCCGCCGAATCGGAGCGTCACCCGGTCCAGGCGCAACAATGCGCCGGAGCGCGTGGCGGGGACGGAACTCATGGGCCGATTTTGCCGAAACGGAACGTGAAAAGGCCTTGGGGACGAACGAGCATGAGCACGATCAGGAGTAACGAGTAAATGATCATCCGGTACTCGGCGACCGGTCGAAGCGCTTCCGGCAGGATCGTGAGCAAAACGGCGGCCAGGATGACGCCCACCGTGTTGCCCATGCCTCCGAGAATCACCATGACGACGATTTCGATCGAGCGCGTGAAGTCGAATCCCCGGGGGTCGATCGCAAGTTTGAAGTGGGCGAAGAGGCCACCCGCAATCCCGGCAAAGAACGCCCCGGTGACGAAGGCGACGATCTTGTACCGCACCGTATCCAAACCGATCGCTTCCGCGGCGATGTCGTCGTCATGCGTGGCGCGAAAGCCGCAGCCGTAGGTGCAATTGACGAGGCAGCCGACGACGAAAATGGTGAGGGCCACGCAACCGTAGGTCCAGGCGAAGGTGGTGTAGGCCGGCATGCCGATCAGGCCGAGCGCTCCGCCGAGAAATTCGACGTTCTGAAAGATCACCCGGATAATTTCGCCGAAGCCGAGCGTGACCAGCGCAAGGTAGTCGCCCTTCAAGCGCAGCGAGGGCAGACCGATCAGGAGTCCGGCAAAGGCGGCGCACGTGCCGCCCGCGAACAGGGCGGCGGCAAAAAGCCCGCCTTGCGTCCAAATGGTTCCGCCGTCCAGTCCGAGAAAGGAGGGACCGAGGTAAATCGTCACCGCGGACGAGAGGTAGGCGCCGACCGCCATAAAACCGGCGTGACCGAGCGAGAATTGCCCGGTGTGGCCATTCACCAGATTGAGCGAGACGGCGAGGATGATGTTGATGCCGATTCCCATCGCGACATCGAGGAGGTAGGCGTCGATGTCGCCGGCGAACGACGTCACCGCGATGCTCGCGGCGATCGCGAGGAGAAGGGCGAGATGCGGTCGAGGCATGAGAGAAAAGCGCGCGAACTAGACTTTTTCCACGGTCGGCTTTCCTAGCAGACCCGCGGGCCGGAAGAGCAGGATGACGATGAGGATGGCGAAGGCGATCGCGTCCTTGTAGGTGGAAAACCGACTTCCCGAGACGAACGTCTCCACAGTGCCCAACAAGAGGCCGCCCAACGCGGCGCCGGGAATGTTGCCGATGCCTCCGAGGATGGCCGCGACGAAGGCCTTCAATCCGGGCATCACGCCCATCAGCGGGTCGATCGAGGGGTAATTGAGCGCATACAAAATCCCGCCCGCGGCGGCGAGGGCGGAGCCGAGACCGAAGGTGAAGCTGATGACGACGTCGTTATTGACCCCCACCAGACGAGCGGCGTTGGGATTGAGCGAAACGGCCCGCATCGCGGTGCCGATCCGTGTGCGGAAGACGATCAACCGAAGCGCGACCATCAGGGTGACCGCCACCCCTATGACGAGGAGCTGGTTGCTCGAAAACACCAGAGTGCCGACGTTGAAATTGACGGAAGGGAAAAGCGGCGGGAAGGTGCGCGGGGTCGCTCCGAAGACGAGCTGGCCGGTGTATTGGAGGAAGAGCGACACGCCGATCGCGGTGATGAGGACATTGAGCGTCGGTGCGCCGCGCAGGGGGCGGTACGCGAGGCGTTCGATGAGCATCCCGAGGAGCGCGCAGCCGATCATCGCGCAGAGCAGGACGAGCGTTCCGCCCCAGATCGTTCCGTGGGGCAGATGCTGTCCCAGGTAGTAGCCGATGAACGCTCCGACCATGAAGACGTCGCAATGGGCGAAGTTGATAAAGCGCAGCACGCCGTAGACCATGGTGTACCCCAGCGCGATCAGCGCGTAGATCGCGCCGAGGGAGAGGCCATTGAGGAGCTGCTGCAGGAACTCGGACATGAAAAAGGGGTTTCGCCGCGTGGGCGAGGGTCAAGGTTTGACGGTTTTTTCCAGACGATAGCGACCCTCTTTGAAGCCGACGACGAACGCCCGTTTTTGCGGATTGCGCTGTGCATCGAGAGAGAGGTTTCCGCTCACCCCGACGAAGGCCTGGGTTTCGGCCAAGGCGGTGCGGATTTTGGCGGCGCCGGTCGAACCGGCGCGGCCGATCGCGTCCGCCAGCATCGCGACCGCATCGTAGGCGAGGGGGGCGATCGAGTCGGGATCCTCGTGGAAACGTTCGCGGTATTTGACGATGAAGCGCTGAACGAGCGGCGAGTCGGTTTCCATCGAAAAGTTATCGCAGTAGTAGGTGTCGCGGAGCGACTCGCCCGCTTGTGCGAGCAGCTGCGGCGAGGCCCAGCCGTCGCCGCCGAAAATCGGAGCGTCGAACCCGAGTTGGCGTGCCTGTTGAACGATCAAGCCGACCTCCGTGTAGTAGCCGGGAACGAAAAGCCCTTCCACGCCCGAGGCCTTGATCGCAGTGAGCTGAGCCTTGAAGTCGCGCTCGTTGGAATTGTAGTGCTTCTCGATCGCCACGACACCGCCGTCGGCGAGAAAGCGTTCCTTGAAAAATTTGCCGAGGCCCACCGCGTAGGCATTCGCGTTGTCGGTCAGCAGCGCGACCCGATCGATCTTGAGGTGTTCGCGCGCGAACTGGGCCATCACCGTGCCCTGAAACGGATCGATATAGGCGACGCGGAAAATATAATCGCCGACCTCGGTCACCTTGGGATTCGAACCGTTGCTGATCATCGGCACGCGCATCTGCTGGCAAACGGTGGCGGCTTCGAGCGAGCGGCCGGAGGAGACCTCGCCGAGGACGGCGACCACCTTGTCGCGAGAGATCAACTTGCGTACGGAGGTGGCGGATTCTCCCGGCCGCGAACGATTGTCCTCGATCAGTAGTTTCAACGGCCGGCCGAGGACGCCACCGGCGGCGTTCAACTCGTCGATCGCGAGGCGGGTGCCCCGCTCGTAGGACTGGCCCCAGGTGGCTTCGCTCCCGGTGAGGGAAGCATACGCACCGATTTTGATCGGGGCCTTCTCGTCGGCCGCTTCCGTCTCGTGGGGGCACACGACGCCAAGCGCTCCCAGCGCGAGCGCAATGAGGAAAAGGGTCGACTGCAGGCGTCGCATCAGGGCTCGACGCTCTTCACGAAACGAAATGCGCCGTTGCGAACTTCCACCACGACGGCCGCCTTCGATGCATTGCGCTTGGCGTCGATCGTGGTTTTGCCGGTGACGCCTTCCAGGTTTTTGGTGGTGGCGAGGGCGTCGCGAATCTTCGCCGCATCCGTCGCGCCGGCCCGTTTGATCGCATCGACCAGAACGAGGGCGCTGTCGTACCCGAGCGCGGCCATGGCGTCGGGCGTTTCGCCGTTCCAGCGAGCCTTGAATTTCTTCACGAAGGTTTGAACGGCCTCGGACGGGGATTCCGACGAATAGTGCGTGGAGTAAAACGTTCCCTCCACCGCTTTACCGCCGAGGCTCAACAGTTCCGGAGCCTCCCAGCCATCGCCGCCGAAGAGCGGGAGTGTCATGCCGAGGTCGCGCGCTTGTTTGCAAATGAGGGCCGCCTCGGTGTAATAGCCGGGGACGAAGATCGCATCCGGAGCGGTGGCTTTGATCGCGGTGAGTTGTGCTTTGAAATCTTTGTCGCCCTCCGAGTAACTGGGCTCAAGGACGATCTCGCCTCCGTCGGCGAGAAATCGTTCTTTGAAATACTTCCCCAATCCGACGGAATATGCGGACGAGACCGAGGTCAAAACTGCAACGCGCTTCGCCTTGAGGTCTTGGCGCGCAAATTTAGCGAGGGCCGTTCCTTGGAAAGGATCGATGAAGCACACTCGGAAAATGTAATCTCCGATCTCGGTCACTTTAGGATTCGTCGATGCTGGCGAGACCATTGGAATCTTGAACTGTTGAGCGACCGAGGCCGCCTCCATCGATCGGCTCGAGGCGACTTCTCCCAGGATCGCGATCACCTTTTCCCGGGTGATAAGCTTCTTCGCAATGGTTGCGGACTCACCAGGCCGAGATTGGTTGTCCTCTGAAATCAGGGTTATCTTTTTGCCTAGAACGCCCCCTGCTGCATTGGTGTCCTCGATCGCCAGGACCGTTCCCTTGTGGGAAGATTGGCCGAATGCAGCCTCTTTTCCGGTCAGAGAGGCGAACTCGCCGATTTTGAGGGTAGATTGATCCCGCGAACAACCGACGGCCACAAAGCTGGCCACGAGTGCAGAAAGAAGGGTACGGAAGCGAACACTCATAAAATCGATGGGAAACGAGGAAGGATTCTTACGTGCGGAACGGAAAATCTGCATTTCGACATCTGTAACGATGGAAAGGTGCGTTACAGCTGAGGCGCAATCTCAAGCATTTAGCGTACCCTCGTAAAGCGGCAATCGAGGTGTGGCGCCGGAAGGACCGATAAAAAGCGAGAGTCGGTCAGGCGTGAGTGGGAGCAGGGTTCCAAGCCGAGGGCTGCGTTTTTCGTTTTCTTGAGCGCAATGTGTTGTTTGCGTGGGGGCATTGAATCTGGTCGATCGATACATCCTGAGCGAATGGCTGAAGATCTTCGGGTTGGTTCTGGGGGCCACCCTTGGGCTTGTGTTGATGCAGGCGCTTTACGACAACTTTCGCGATCTCCTGGACGCGGGGGCGACGGGGCCGGATGTGGGTTATTTCTTTCTCGTGCGCCTGCCGCGCTTTTTTTCGATCGTGCTGCCGCTTTCGCTGTTGGTTTCGCTGCTCTATTCGCTCGGGAAGCTGCATCGGAACAACGAGATCGTCGCCCTGCGGGCGGCAGGGATCGGGCTTTTCGAGATCACCCGGGTGCTTTGGCTGTGCGGCTTGGCTCTCTGCGGGGTGTCCTGGTGGCTCAATGCCAGCTTGATTCCCTGGTCGATCGACACCTCCGACAAGATGCTGGACCGGATCCGCTATCAGCAGATGGCACTGACGATTCCCCAGGATCGTGTCGGCGTGGTGAAGAGCGTGGCGTTCGACAACCAACGGGAAGGACGGATGTGGTTCATGAATCGCTATTCTCCCTTTCTCGCCCGAGGCTACGGGGTGAGCGTGACGGAGCTCGATCGGCAACGGCGCGACAAGACGCGGATCCTTGCCAGCGAAGCTTACCGCGATCCGGAACGGGGGTATTGGGTTTTTAAGAACGGGCGGGAAGACTGGTTCGACCCGGAATCGGGCGAGATGATGCGCACGGTGGCCTTCACCGAGAAAGCGATTCCGCACTACCGCGAGGATCCCGCACTGATGCTGGTGTTCGATCGGAAGCCGGGAGACCTTTCGTTCGTCGAACTGAAGCGGATTCTCGATTATTTCGCGATCGACGCGAATCCCAAGATCACGCTGTACGCGACGCGGTATTACGGCCTGTGGGCGGATACGCTCGGTCCGCTGATCGTACTGGCCATTGCCATCCCCTTTGCCGTCTCCGGCGTCCGGGTGAATCCGGTGGTCGGGGTGAGTAAATCGCTGGGACTTTTCGTCCTTTATTTTGGATTGGTCCAGGCGAGTTATGCCTTGGGTGGCCGCGATTTCATCGCACCGCTTTACGCCGCGCTCTTGCCGAATGTTGCGATGTTGCTGGTGGGGTTATTTTTCTTTGCGCGAATCCGTTGAGGTCGGAAGATCGGAATTCTCACGCGAAGGCCCAGAGGGTGGGGCGACGGAATGTCCGTCGATCGAAAGTGGACGATAAGGATGTCGATCGCGTCAACCACCCGATTTACGGGCGGCTCTGGGTCGCCGGATGAGACCGGCGGCTCGCAACGGGGAGAGATCGGGATCGGCGATCGCGAGTTCGCGGAACTGCGAATCCAGGGCGATGGCTTCTTCGACCAGGCGATGGGCACCCTCCAAATCGCCCCGCTGGCACCGGTAGCAACCGAGATTGAAAGCGATGGTCGGATCCTTGGGGTGCAGGACTTTCGCTTCGGCGAGAATTTTTTCGGCGGCCTCCAGGGAATCGGTTCGCCGCGTGGCGTAGGCCCAGACGATCCAGGCTCCGGCATCCTGCGGACGCTGCCGGGCGAGTTCGGCCGAGGCGACCTTGAGCTCGGGCCACTGATTCCGTTTTTGGTAGAGCGCAATGCGAAGCGAGAGAACCTCGATCTCCGAGTCCTGACTCTTGGGCAAAGCGTCCAACTCGGCCGCCGCTTCCGCGATCATGCCCAGTTCGAGATAACCGCGAGCGTACGAAAGATGCCAGCGCGGTTCCATGCGCCGACGATGAGCGAGCCGGAGGTCACGTCAATCCCGTCGGCGATCCTGCGTGTGTGCGTACGGCCACCGTCGCGCTCGCGCCGCCGGCTTCTGCAATCTCAACGAGCCGACGGTTGGCCGAAATGGGCGGCGTGCGTCGCGTAGGCCGCGGTGTCGTTCAGCATGGCATCGATCGTGGCGGCGAGCGGTTCGACGCGCGTGAGGCCGGAAAAGACGGCCTTATCGCCGATCGTGCTCTCGAGCACGAACGCCGGTCGTTGCCCGATCCGGTGGGCATGAAATTCCGCGGTGCTGGCGTCCACCCGTGCGCGCACGGCGGGGGACTCGGCAGCGGCACGCAGCTTTTTGGCGTCGATCGAGAGCTGCGCCATCTTCATGATCTGCTGGACGCGTTCGACCGGCAGATTCATCTTGTCAGCCACCTCATCCGGCGTGGGTTCGTGCCCGTGTTGCTGCAGCAGTTGCTTTTGCACCTTCATGACCTTGTTCAAAGTCTGGATCATGTGGATCGGGATGCGGATGGTCTTCGCCCGATCCGCGAACGTGCGGGAAGCGACCTCGATCGCGGTCGTCAATTTTCCGATCTTCTTCCCGTCTTGGACGGCAGCGGCAGTCAACGCGAGGCGTAGACGATCGTCCGTCGGGTCGAGGAAATCTTTGCCAGCCTCGGCCACGAGATTGGGGGCGGGGTAGTTGCCCTTGCGGTCGGCCTCGAACCAGCCGGAATTGAGTTTGTAAGGCGAGCGCACGACCGTGCCGCTGCGTTGGTAAAACCAATCGCACTGCTCCTGACTCGCGGGAAAATCCTCGTGATTCATCAGCGCGATCTTCCACTGAAAATCCACCCGGCCGGCGTAGTGGGTCTTCAGGTGCGACCAGGTGGGCTCGACCCAGTGACACCAGGACGAGAGGACCTCGAGGTAGTAGGTGATTTTGACCGGAGCGCTCATGACGGCAGCGGGAGAGAAGCAGGGGTCAGGTGGGAAACGCGGCATCGATCAGATCGCAGAAGTGGTGAACCAGAAATAAATGGGCTTCCTGGGCCGCTCGGCCGGAATCGCCCGGGACGATCAAGTCCACCGTCGCTCGACCTTTCAGCGTGCCGCCGCCGCGACCGAGGAAAGCGACGCTGGAGAGCTTCAGCCGGGTGGCTTCGGCGATGGCTGCGTGGATGTTGGCGGAGTTTCCGCTCGAGGTGATTCCGATGACGATGTCGCCCGGTTGGGCCAGGCCGGAAATCTGCCGCGCGAAGACCGTTTCGTAACCGTAGTCGTTGCCGATGCAGGTGAGGAGGGAACCGTCCGCCGAGAGGGCGATCGCCGGAAGGGAACGGCGATTTTTGAAATAACGCCCCACCAGTTCCGTGCAGAAATGCTGGGCCTCCGCAGCGCTCCCGCCATTGCCGCAGACGAGGAGCTTGTTTCCGTTGCGCAGAGCGGAAAGCATAAGCTCCGCGGCGCGATCGATTTCCGCACGGATCGTCGTGAGCGACTGAAAAACCTGGACAGTAGTGGCAAGCGAAGAGTCGAACGACATGGAGAAATGTCCTTGGAGTCTGCCTCTCCGGCACGGTCGCTTGCAAGCCTGCTGCGTCCGGTTCACGGTACAATGCGTGCCTTCTTTCGATCACAATGCGACCGCTCCGCTCTCGCCGCTGGCGCGCGACGCGTGGCTGCAGGCGCAGGAGCAGTTCTGGCAGAATCCGTCGAGCCCGACCCGGGAGGCGGCTCGGGTGAGACTCAAGCTGGAAGCCGCTCGCGAAACCGTGGGCGCGCTTTTGGGTGCGTCGGCGGATCGGGTGGTGTTTACGTCCGGCGCGACCGAGTCCGTACAGGCGATCGCCGCGTATCTGGGGAAAACGTTCTCGCCCGCAGCGCGTGTGGCGGTAAATCCCACGGAACATCCCTGCGTGCTGGCCGCCTTCGGCGAGGCGTTTCCCGGTCGTCTGGTGGCCCTGACGACGGATAAGGACGGAATCGTGTCTCCCGACGAGGTGGAACGCGCGGTCGGCGCGGGTCGACCGGAACACCCGATCGGCGCCGTGGCGATCATGGCGGCCAATAACGAAACCGGCGTGTTGCAGCCTTGGCCGGAGCTGGTGGATCGGTGCCGACGTTTGCGCGTACCGCTGGTATGCGACGCTTCGCAATGGATCGGGAAACTTCCTGCGGCAGGATTGGGTCAGGCGGACTGGGTCTTTGCCTCGGCGCACAAATGGGGTGGACCGAAAGGCGCGGGTTTTTTGCTTCGCGCTCCGCAAGCTGACGGGTTTCAGGGGCAGCGTGGTGGGGAGCAGCAGCGCGGTCATCGGGGCGGGACGGAGGATTATCCCGCGGTGGCGGCGTGGCTGGCGGCTTGGGTGGATGCGGAGCGCGTGAAGGTCCTTTCGGAGAGCGAGCGGGTGGCCTGGCGCGAGGAGTTCGAGCGGACAGTGTCGGCCCGAATCGAGCGGGTGGAGATAGTGGGTGCGCACGCAGATCGCCTGTGGAATACGGTCTCTGTCATCATGCCGGCTCACGATAATCGCCGTTGGGTGGCGCTTCTGGACAAACGCGGCTTTGCGGTCTCCACCGGTTCGGCCTGTGCGGCCGGCAAGGACGGGCCGTCCCACGTGCTCGCTTCCCTGGGAGTATCGCCCGATAAAATACGCCGGGTTCTGCGTCTCAGTTCCGGTTGGTCGACGACGCGCGAGGAGTGGGTGGCGTTGGCGGAGGCGTTTGCGAGCGTGCACCGCGAGTTGTCGCAATAGGGGGCAGGGCGGGATCGCGAGGAGGTCTTCGCTCAGCCTCACTTTGGTATCTTTGGATCGATGGAGGGCCCCGCTCCGTCGGGGCCGGGATTGCGCGCGTGCGCGCTGCCAACGTCCCGTCCCATCGATGGACCGCCACCACAACGCAAAGATCGACTTTCCCCTCGCTGCAAACACGTTTGGAGTCCGGCCTTTAGGCCGTCCGTAACCCGATCGCACTCTCTGCGGACGGACTAAAGTCCGGACTCCAAACTCTACCGTCCGAGCGTCCGCGGGGTGGCAAGACAGTTTCGGGACCGGGGCCCGAGCGGCTCAGCGCTAGAACTCCCGTTTTGTGCATATGGAATGCGTTGGCGCGCGTCTACGTCGATTTGCCCGCGGGCACGGCCCGCCCCCCTCAGTTGAGGCTGGGTTTTCGGGCGAAGCCGTTTCTAATCGCGGATTCGCTCGATGCGCTTGCGCCGGATCACGCTCCAACACGTTCGCAATCTTTCCCTGGTGACGCTGACGCTGACGGGCCGGCAACAGTTCATTGTGGGTGCAAACGGACAGGGAAAAACGAATTTGCTGGAGGCGGTTGGGCTTCTCACGGCGCTGCGTTCCTTTCGAGCGGCCGATGCCCGTTTGTTGATCGCACACGGGCAAGTGGAGGCGGCGATGGGCTTCGAACTCGAGCACGAACGGCTCGGGGCGACGCGCGTCGTTGTCCGACTGGAGGGCGGAAGCAAAGAGGTAACGGTGGATAACGAGCGGATCCTCAAGCTAGGCGACTTTCTCGGACGGTTTCCCACGGTGGTTTTTTCTTCGCAGGACCAGCAGCTCATCCGCGGCAATCCGACGGGTCGGCGACGTTGGCTGGATCTGACGCTGGCGGCGATGGATCCGCTCTATCTGCAGACCTTGCAGGGGTACCATCGTGCGCTGGCCGGGCGCAATGCCTTGCTCAAGCGAGCCGCGTCGGACGCCGAGTTGGCGGCGTTCGAGCGGCCGCTGGCGTCGCATGGGGCGCGTTTGCTCGAGATCCGAGCCGAAGGATTGACCCACCTCGCGGAGCGCCTGCATGCCGCCTATCTGCGGATTGCGCCGATCGGGTCGGTCGAGCGCGTCGGCTTTCGTTATGCACCGGACGTCGCACCCCTGGCCGAGACATCCTTGCTGGCGAAGTTCGCCCAGTGGCGGGCGCGCGACGCCCAGTTTCGCTCCACCTTGAACGGCCCGCATCGCGACGACTTCGAGTTCACGCTGGGAGAACGATTGGCGCGGGACGTCGCTTCTGAGGGTCAGCAACGCACGCTCGTCCTGGCGCTACGGATGGCGCAGGCCGATTGGTTTTTCCTCAAAAGCGGCGTGGCTCCTTTGATCCTGGCGGACGACGTTCTCGGCGAACTCGATCCCGAGCGGCGAGCGGGATTTTGGGCGGCGTTGCAAAACGACTGGCAGGTGATCGCCACCGGGACGCGACTGCCCGAATCGGATCGGGACGCTTGGGAAATCTTTACGGTGGCCAACGGAAGTTTTTCCGAAGCGAAGCCGCCAGGCACACTTCCCTGAATTGGCATTCGGAATTGGACCATGAAGACTGTGAGTGTAGAGACAACCATGCCCGACATTGAAGCGGAGTCGGCAAACCTCATTTCAACGGTGCAATTTTTTTGTCTCGATGGCGCCGAATTTCCGCTCTGGGCCTTTGTGTCTTTGCGGTTGCACCGGGCTTTTTAGGATGATGCCTCTCCTCCCCTGGCAGTGGGTGCTGCTCTTTCTCGGTGCGATTTTTGTGGGCATGGCCAAAACCGGATTGTCGGGCCTGGGAACGTTGTTTATCGCGATCTTCGCCAGCGTGCTTCCCACCAAGCAGTCGACCGGCCTTATCCTCCCCTTGTTGATTTTCGGAGACCTCGTGGCGGTGTATTCGTATCGCCGCCACACGCAGTGGCCGCAATTGATCCGGCTGTTTCCTTGGGCCGCGGCGGGTGTGGTCGCCGGTTATTTTGCCTTGAATCGGATCGACGACGGTCAGGCGCGAGTGCTCGTGGGCACAATCATCCTCGTGCTGCTGGGGATGCACCTGTGGAGTCGGAAGCGCGCGCAGCGGATGTTCGAGGCATGGAAGGAGAAAGGACCGCCGGCGCCGCTGGTGGTCGGGACGGGGGTACTCGCGGGATTCACGACTCTGATCGCGAATGCCGCCGGCCCGTTGATGTCCATCTACCTGTTGGCGTTGCGCCTGCCGAAACTCGAATTCCTAGGGACGTCGGCAGTTTACTTTCTGCTCCTGAACCTGTTCAAGATGCCTTTCATGATGAACCTCGGTCTGGTGAACGCTTCCAGTTTGAAAGTGAATGCGCTTCTGCTTCCGGCCGTCTGGGGCGGTGCGCTCGCCGGTCGCTGGCTGGTGCATAGGATCGATCAGCGCTGGTTCGAGGCGTTCACGCTGACGATGACGGCGGTGGCGGGACTCAAACTGGTGCTTTCGTAACATGGCGCGACTCACGGTCCGGCAGATGTGGGCGGCAAAACTCGCCGGCAAGTCGACGGGACCCGTCTCGCCGGTTCCGGCGGCCGCCGCGGGTGTGCTCTCGGGTCAGCGTTTGCCCTTTCGCGGTTTGGTTTTGGGCATCGATCCGTCGTTGCGGGGAACCGGTCTAGCGACGATCGAGTTCGTGCCGGGACGCGCACCGGTTTTGCTGCGCTGCCAGACCGTGCAGGTCTCGCCGAAAGAGACGATGGCGTTTGCGCTGGGCGAAATTCATCGGGCCGTCGCGGCGTTTCTCGCCGATTTCGACGTGCGCCATGTCGCACTCGAGCAGACCATCTATGTGCAGAATTTTCAGACCGCGCAGATTCTCGGGGCTGCGCGAGGCGCGGCGATTTCGGCGGCCGCGTTGCGGTCGAAGGAGGTGTTCGAATACCCCCCGCTACGCGTAAAGCAAGCGGTCGTCGGAGCCGGGCGCGCGAGCAAAGAACAAATGGCCCGGACGGTGATGGCCTTGCTCGGACACGGGCGAACGCTGGCACTCGACGAAGCCGACGCGGCGGGAGTCGCCCTCTGCCATGCGTTCACGTGGAGAGAGTGAGAGCGTGGAGAGGGTGAAGGAGTGAAGGTTCGATCCAAGGAAAAGCTGCACAGAGTTTGGAGTCCGGCCTTCAGGCCGTCCGAAGAGAATGCAATCGGATTTCGGACGGCCTGAAGGCCGGACTCCGAACACTTTTGCCGCGAGAGGTGGCCTTGGAGCGGTTGCGAGACAGACTCGGACCCTCGTGTCGGGATTTGCCGGGATTGGAGAGCGGAAGGTGGAGCGGCGTTGGCAGCGCTGGGACGCGCAATCGCGGCCTCGACGGAGCGAGGCCCTCCACGGGTCCCTCCATCGGAAGGAAAACGTCGGGCAAGCACTCGGCGGATCCGACTTGCCCTCTCCCGCTTGGCGGGATCGCGCACTTCACCCGCGGACCGCAGGAGAGGTTCCTACGCGAACGCTAAGTCGAGAACGGCGAACCGAGATTGCCCAGGGCGGCGCGCAAGGCCAGGCTGAGGTCGACGACTCGGTAGGGCTTCGAGAGATAGCCGATGAAACCCAGATCGAGGCAGTATTTGCGCAACTCCGGATCGTCGTAGCCCGAGGCGACAATGGCGCGCACGTCGGAGTGGAGCTGGAGGAGTTGAACGAAGCACTCCTCGCCACCCATGCCGCCGACGACGGTGAGATCCATGATCACCGCATCGTAAGGTCGGCCGACGTTGAGGTATCGACGATACAACGCGATCGCCTCCTCGCCGTTCTTCGCGAGGTCATAGGTGTAATCGAGGCTCGTCAACATGCTCGCGGTGAGCGAGCAGATGGACGGGTCGTCGTCCATAAAAAGGACGCGTCCCGTTCCGAACCGAAGTGTCGGCGGAGCTTTGGCCGGAGGTTCCGATACCACCGGAGAGGTGGGGAGAAAAACGGTGAAGGTCGCGCCAGCGTCGGGCAGAGAAGTCACCCAAACCTGCCCGCCATGACGGCGCACGATGGAGAGCACCGTGGCGAGGCCGAGGCCGGTGCTATTCTTGCGCGTGGTGAAAAACGGGTCGAAGATCCGTTCAAGATTCTCCGCGGCGATCCCGCTGCCGTTGTCCTGGATCTCGATTTGCACGTACCGGCCGGCCGGCAGCGGAGGGACATCCGTGCTGCCGAGTTCCGTCTCGGAAGCCCGAAACCGAATTTGCCCTTGGGTTTTATCCGTCGGCAGTGCTTCGATCGCATTGATGACCAGATTTTGAAACGCCTGGATGAGCTGGCTGCGGTCGACCGAAACGGTGGGTAGCGTCTCCGGGAGATCGAAAACGATCGTGGCGGGACAACCGGTCGCGACCATGCGCACGGCGTCGCGAAGGAGTTCGCCCACGGCGAAAATCGCGATGCCGGGCGAAGGGGCGGTGCGCGAAAACGAGAGGAGCTGCCGCGACAATCCGGTGGCCTCGAGACACGCCTTTTCCGCACTCGCGAGATGGGAGAAGTCGCGGTTTTCTTTCGCTTGGGAAATAGCTCCCAGAATCGTGGTGAGGAGATTGTTGTAGTCGGTGGCGATGCCGCCGGCGAGATGACCGAGCGTTTCGAGGCGGTTGGTGCGGACCAGCTCCTCGGGCGTGAGGGACATCTCGCGCGGATCGCGAAACACGATGACGACCCCGGCGATCCGACCGCGCGTGTCCCAGGTTTGACGGGCGCTCCAGACGATGGGCAACGGTTCGCTCCGCTCGGGGCGGGGCGCAAGGGCGTGATCCGCGCAGAGCGTGGCGGGTTGGCCGGACGCAAGTTGAATTTCGACCGCGTCGTAGGCGGGTTGATAGTCGGAGCGGCGGACGAGCGGAAAGGCCTGGGGTATTTTCAGAAGGCCGTCGACCAAGGCGGTGCGGCCGGTGAGTCGCTCCGCCCGTTCGTTCATGTAGACGACATTGCCCAAAGCGTCGGCGACGAGGACGGCCTCCGTGAGCGTATCGAGCGTCGGAGCCACCAAGTGAGCCGGCGGCAGCGGACGTCCGCTCCGGGTGGCGGTGGCGTCGGCGTTCAGCGGCAAGGCAAAACCGACGACGCGCAAGAGGTCCTTCTTGCGCGAGTAGGTGCGGGCGAGTCCCAGCAGGATCGGGATCCCGCGACCGTCGCGATGAAGCATCGTGACGGCTTCGATGAGGGGATCGTCGCCGGCGCGATGTTCGTTCAGCCACGCGGTGGCACCGCCTTGCGCCCGATCCGCCGGCAGGACGTCGAGCAAGGGCCAGAGGGGTTCGTTCAGCCGCGAAAGATCGGTGGGTGGAAGTCCGAAAAGAGCGCGCCAGGCGTCGGAGAACCAGAAACTCCGTTTGACGAAGTCGAGGTCGAACGCTCCGAGGAATCCAGGTCCGGAAAGGCGATGCAGTCGCTCCTCGGCACCGAGGGTTTCCTCCTCGAGTTCCTTGCGCTCGGAGATGTCGAATTGCAGGCCGAGCACGCGGTCCAGTTCACCGGCGGGTGTGAAGTGCCGAACCCCCATGCACTGCATCCAGACGTAGTGGCCCCGCCGATGCTGCATACGAAACTCGAGCGTAAACGAACGCGCAGCGCCGGGAGCGGGAGCCTTCGCGACACGGTCGGGAGCGGCGGCGGAATCCTCTTCGTGCAGGAGGCGACGCCACGTGTCGTAGGTGTTCGGAAGATCGCCGTCGTCATAGCCCAGGAGGCGCTTCCAGGTGGGCGAATAGTGCGCGTAGCCGAGGCGGAAATCCAAGTCGAACCAACCGACGGGTGCGTCGTTCGTCAGCCACTCGATCGAGGCGTCCGGGCGGGGGGCAACCGGCGGGGGAATGGGACTCGCTTGCGACGGAACGGCGGAGGCGGCCTCGAGAGGAGGCGATGAGGTCGCTTCCGTCTCCGCGGGCTTTTCCTCGATCGCAATTGCTGCAAAATACCCAGGCTCGCTTCCGGTCGCGTCCTCCAGGGTGAGTAAAACGGGGATGGCATCGCCGCCGCCGAACGGCTGGGCGTGCATCGGGAGCGTGCATCCGCGCGCGGTGGCCACCAAAATTTCCCATTGTTGCCGTTTCCAATCGGGCTCGCGGGAAACGATTTCCCAAGCAAGAAGAGCGACCAGCCGTTCGCCAATCAGCGTGTTTTCGCGCACCCGCCAGAGCTCGCGCGCGCCGGCGTTGGCGGCTGCGATGCGTCCGTCGGCGTTTAACCAAAGCAGGGCAACCAGGGAAGACGGCGGCGGATCTTTGCGGGCGAGGGACGCGGAACTGCCTCGGATCATCTCATTTCGGGTTTGGAGCGTGGCATCCTGGCGAGCACGCGTTCGAGCATAAGGGGCCGCGGTTAGGGAGCAAGCATCGCCATTTGGCGCGCGTGGGTGTCGGTGGGGGTGGCACCGTCCAGCCAGAGCTGCACCCGTCCTGCGAGAAATTCGAGGTACGGCGGCTGATCGTTGAGGCAGGGGATGTGCTCGAACCATTCGCCGCCGGAGGCGAGGAAGTCCTCTTTCCCCTCGCCGGCGATTTCTTCGAGCGTTTCGAGGCAGTCGGAGACGAAGGCGGGCGTGATGACCAGAAGCCGTTTCTTGCCGACGGTGGGAAGACGCTTCAGCTCGTAATCGGTATAAGGGGTCAGCCACGGTTCGCCGACCAGGCGCGACTGGAAGGAAATCGAATGTTTCTCCGCGGTCAGTCCCGCGCGTTTGACCAATGCCCGGGTCGTCGCTAGGCATTGCGCTCGATAGCACGTCGCATGCACCGGCGAGCAGGTGGTGCAGCAGTCGTTTTGCCGGAGGCAGTGCGCGTTCGAGGAGTCCGCCTTACGCAAGTGACGCTGCGGGATGCCGTGGAAAGAAAAGAGGACGTGGTCGTGGGACTTGGCGAAATAGGGCGCAGTGACCGCGTGTAGAGCGGCGATGTAATCGGCGTCGGCAAAGAAAGGCTGGACGGTTTGAACCCGCAGCGACGGCGTTTGCCGGGCGATCTCCGCGTAGACCTTGACCACGACGGTCTCCCAGGAAGACATCGCATACTGAGGATATTGAGGGAAGAGGAGCAGGTCGGTGACGCCGTCCTTGGCCAGTTGGGCGATAACACTCGGGATCGAGGGAGAACCGTAGTTCATCGCCAGGTACACGGGGACGTCCGCGCCCAAGGAGCCGGCAAGTTTGGATTGAACCTTCTTCGAGGTAACGATGAGGGGCGATCCTTCGGGGGTCCAAATCTCCTCGTAGGCGTGCGCAGACTTCTTGGGCCGCGTGCGCAGAATGATCCCCTCGAGCAGAAGCCAACGGAGCGCTCCCTTGGGGCGGTCGATCACCCGATCGTCGCTCAGGAATTCGCGCAGGTAACGACGAACGTCGGGTATGGCGGTGGAGTCGGGTGAGCCCAGATTGACGAGCAGGACGGCGCGTTTAGACATGCGTCGCCAAAGGGACAGGTTTTGCGGGCGAGGTCAAATGACCTTGGCGCAGAGCCGACGGTCAGCTCTCTACCTGCAGCCTTGGATCATGGCGATCAGGCGGTGGACGTTTTCAGGCGCGATGCGGTCGGTGACGAGCGAGCGGGGATAGTTGTGTTCGACGTCCAAGCGCAGGCCGTCCTCGCTGCCCGGGCGGACAAAGTCCTGGATAAAATCCATCCCTCCCCGGGGTTTGATCCAGCGGTAATAAAGATCGGGTTCCTCCGATTCGATTACGATGTCCGTTTTAAGAAAGACGTTGCAGTACAACGTGAGGTCGCGAAACGACAGGAACCACGTGGGTGGATTCACCAGAAGATCCCGTATGATCAAGGTCATCGAGGACGTGTTATAAGCAGAGCCATTGCCAACTACGGCTCGATCGCTCGGATTCTTGACCGTTGCGCCCGAAAAAAGAGTCGGTGAAATTTGCCTTTTGTCGGCGCCCGGAGCGGTTCATGCGTAACGGCCGTCCTTTTCGATCTCTCTTTTATGACCGCTTCACGCCCACCAGTGCTTTTGATCATCCGCGACGGTTGGGGAAAAAATCCCCACCCGGAGCAAAATGTCTTCAATGCCGTCTACCTCGCCAAAAAGCCCGCCGACGACCGGCTGCGCTCTCGCTACCCGGTGACGGTGCTGGCCGCTTCCGGGTTGGATGTCGGTTTGCCGGACGGTGTCATGGGCAATAGCGAAGTCGGACACGAAAACATCGGTGCCGGTCGTGTGGTCGATCAGGAGCTGGTGCGACTCAATAAGTTGTTCTCCGAAAAGCATCTGGCCGGCAACACCGTGTGGCGCGGGGTCGTCGACCGGGTGAAGACCCGGCATTCGCGCCTTCACCTGATGGGCATTGTCTCGGATGCCGGCGTTCACGGAATGCTCGAGCACCTTTACGGAATCCTCCGCCAAGCGAAAGCCGACGGGCTCACCGAGGTCTTCATCCACGCCTTCACGGACGGTCGCGACACCCCTCCCTCGAGCGGTGCCGAGTACGTCCGGCAGGTCGAGGCGCAATGCCAGGCCGTCGGCATCGGCCGGATCGCAACGGTCTGCGGACGTTTTTGGGCGATGGATCGCGACAATCGCTGGGAGCGAGTCGCGAAAGCTTACCGCATGCTCACGGGACAAAGTTCGGAAGCGACGGCGACGAATGCGGTGGATGCGGTTCGTTCCTACTACACGCATCCGTTGACGGAGACGCAAAAAGGCGACGAATTCGTGCCGGCGACGTGGATCGTCGATCTCGCGGGAAAACCGTTGGCGACGATCGGTAACGGCGATGCGGTCTTGTTTTATAATTATCGCGGAGATCGCCCGCGCGAATTGACCCGGGCGTTCGTGATGGACGATTTCGCCGGTTTCCCCCGCGGTTCGAAACTCGACCTCTACTATGCGACGATGACCGAGTACGAATCGGGCCTACCTGTGAACGTCGTTTCGCCGAAGCCGGCGGCGTTGAAAAATATCCTCGGCCAAGTCGTCGCGGGAGCGGGTCTCGGGCAATTCCGCTGTGCCGAGACCGAGAAGAATCCGCACGTGACCTTTTTTTTCAATAACTACCGCAAGGATCCGTTTCCCGGCGAGGATCGGGCATGTCCCCCGAGTGCGCAGGTGGCGACGTACGATCTGCAGCCCGAGATGTCGGCGGGCGAAGTGACCCGGCTCGCGCGTGAGGCGATCGACTCCGGCAAATACGGGCTGATCGTCGTGAACTATGCCAACCCCGACATGGTGGGTCACACCGGTTCACTGCCCGCGGCGATCCAAGCCGTGGAAGCGACGGATCGCGGCGTGGCGGAATTGCTCACGGCGCTGGAGTCGGTGAACGGTCGGGCCCTGATCTGCGCCGACCACGGAAACTGCGAGCAGATGTGGGACCCGGAGAACAATTGCCCGCACACGTCGCACACCTTGAATCTCGTCGAAGCCTTTATCGTCGGCGCGGACTACGACGTCGGCAAAACGCAATTGAGGCCGAATGGACGACTCGCGGATATCGCCCCGACGGTGCTTGAGCTCATGGGTCTGCCGATTCCGACGGAAATGACCGGGAAGAGTCTGCTGGTGTAAAGGCCGGAACGCTTACCGTGAAATGGACGGCCACGCTCCGTCGTGGCCGGGATTGCGCGGTAACGCGCTGCCAATAGGGCGGAGCTGTGATCCGTGATGGTAAGTGCCGATCGCGTCCCTAAGTGCCAATCGCGTCCGATTTCCGTTCTTTGCAAATCCCGGCAACAAGCGAGAGGCGATCGACTCCCCCGCGCTGTAAAAGCGTTTGGAGTCCGGCCTTTAGGTCGTCCGAAAAACGATTGTACTCTCTCCGGACGGCCTGAAGGCCGGACTCCCAACTCTATCTTCTGAGTTTCGCTAGGTTGCGAGATGGCCGACAGAGCGTCGCCTGCCTAGAGGCGGGCCACACGGCATTTCCGTCTTTCCTACTTTGCGCTTCCGCCGGGCGCGGTTGAGAACTGCGAGCGACGGATGAACGTCTGATCCATTTCCTTCTTCATCTGCTCCGCGGCGACCGGATCGGTCTGTCGCAGAATGGAAATCTTTTCCTGGGTGTCCTGCATGTTCTGCAACCTTTCGTCTTCCTCGTACAACATGCGGGCGTAGCTCTCGGCCGACATTCCCACAAACGGCAGCTTGTAGCGGTTGAGCGCTTTGCTCGTTTCGGAAAAGTAGCGATTCAGGGCGAGTTCACCCATGCCCTTCTTCGTGTAGATATCGCGGTCCCGGAAAACCGGCGGGCGTTGCTCCTGAACGATGTAACTGGGAAGTCGGACGATGCCATTGCGCGGTTCGTCGGCGTCCGTTTCGGCCGGCGTCGGTGGCTCCGGCTTTTTTTCCGGGACTGGCGTGGCGAAGGTAATTCCCGCCGACACCGCAGTGGCGGTCGATTTCGATACGCGATCCGTCGGGCCGGCGATCGTCACAGGACGCGATGCCGGGACAGGCACCGGGGTCTGGGCCGGGAGCGCACCCGCCAAAGGAGATAAAGTCGCCAGCGCGAAAACGAAATGGGAAGTTTTCATGGCTTGAGCGTAGACGGCAACGGAGGGGGAAAGTTCATGAAGTGGGACTTATTCGCACTGTGGTCGGGGCATTGAGCGCGTTCAGGGCCGGATTTGCCCCGTTCCGTCCATTAAATACTTGTAAGTGCAAAGCTCTCGCAATCCCATCGGTCCACGGGCGTGCAAGCGGTCAGTACTAATGCCAATTTCCGCGCCGAAGCCGAATTCGAAACCGTCGTTGAACCGCGTGCTCGCGTTCCAACCGACGACGGCGCTATCGACGCCTGCCTGAAAACGACGGGCCGCGGCTTCCGAAGCGGTGATAATCACGTCGGTGTGCGCCGAGCCATCGCGATTGACTGTCGTAATCGCCTCGTCCAGCGAGTCGACGACGCGAACGGCGAGAACCAAGTCGAGAAATTCCGTCGTGTAATCGGCGGCGGTGGCAGGCGTGACGAAAGCGGGGGCGTTTCCGGGCGACGTTTGGAGGGCGGCGGCCGAGCGCGGGTCGCAGCGAAAACGAACGCCCTTGGCGGCCAGTGCGGCCGCCACACGCGGAAGAAGCGAGTCGAGAGCGGAGGCGTGGACCAGCAGTTGCTCGACCGCGTTGCACACGCCGGGCCGGGAGACTTTGGCGTTGAGCACGATCGATTCCGACAAGGCGGGATCGGCGTCTTGGTCGAGGTAGATGAAACAAACGCCGGTGTAGTGTTTGATCACCGGAATCGAACTGTTCTCGACCACGAAACGGATCAGACTTTCTCCGCCCCGGGGAATGATGCAGTGGATCAACGTATCCAGTTTCAGGAGCGTATCGAGCGCGGCGCGATCCGTGGTTGGAATCAGCTGAATCGCGTCCGCAGGGAGATCGGCGGCGGTCAGCGCCTGCGCGATGACGGCGGCGAAGGCCATGTTGGTATGAAAAATTTCTTTCCCGCCGCGGAGAATGGCGGCGTTGCCGGATTTCAGACAGAGGATCGCGCAGTCGATCGTCACGTTCGGGCGGGCTTCGTAGATGATGCCGATCACACCGATGGGCACACGCACTTTGCGCAGCTTCAGACCGTTCGGCTGGGTCCAAGCTTCGAGCGTTTCGCCGACGGGATCGGGCAACGTGGCGACCTGGCGAACGGATTCGGCCAGCGCTTCCAGGCGCGCCGGCGTGAGGGTCAGACGATCGATTTGTACCTTGGTCAGGCCATTCGCTTCCGCCGCAGCGAGATCGCGGGCGTTGGCGGCGAAGAGATCCTGGCGCGCGGCGGGCAGAAGGTCGGCGAGCTTGTGCAGGGCGGCGTTCTTCTGCTCGGTCGGCGTGGTCGCAAGCACGAGCGACGCTGCGCGGGCGCGTTGCGCAATCAGTGTGACGAGTTGGGCAAGATCGGCGGACATGGAATCTTACGGTCGGCCAAGTCCGGGGAAAGGACAACCCTTTCGTGGCAACCGCTTGTCTCTTGGGTCCGCCTCCCGCAGTCGCGGGAGAAGGCCCGGCGGAGGAACTCTCGGCTCGCCTACTCGAAGAGTTGTCCGCGATTGAACCGCCACACGCTGATCGTGTTGACGACGCCTGCGATGCCGAAGAGTACGCCCACATAGGGAAGAAGTTCGACGGTCGTGCAATCGGCCCAGAGGACTTGGAGGAAACCCTCCATCGACCAGAAGACGAGGGTCAACCGACTGAGCGATTGGATAAACTCGGGCATCAAGCTGGTGGGGAACCAGGCTCCTCCCAGCGCACTCATGGTTAAAATCAGAAACGTCGCCATCCCACTCGCCGCGGCCGGCGAACGCGCGATCGACGCGAGGAGCATTCCGAACCCTGTGCATGCCGTGGAGGCGGCGAGGCAGATCAGAAGAAGGTTTCCAAAATTGCTGGCGATATCGATGTCGAAGAGGAGGCGGCCGGCGAAAAAGAGCGAGGTCAGTTGAACGAGGCCGAGCGCCGTGCAAAAGAGGTATTTGCTCCACAGGATGTGCGAGCGTTTGACCGGAGCGGCGAGGAGGCGCTGGAAAAGCCCGGCCTTTTTTTCGTCGAAGAGAGACGTCGCTGCGCCGCTGACGGAAAACAACAAAAACATCACCGCCCATCCGCCGACGCTGCGAGTCGCGGCCGCGTTCTTCACTTTCTGGCCGGACAGCTGCTCCGATTCGATCTTGAGAATCCGGTCGAGAAACGCCGGAGCGGACGAGGAAGCGGCGGCGGCCTTTTTCTCCGCCGAGCTATCCTCCGCCTCTTTGTCGGAGACGGAAAATAATTTTCCGGTCATCATGTCCTCATAAACCCGGTCGGCATCGGCACCGAAGTTTTTCGCCACATTATCGGCGATGCCGCGGTAGAATGTCTGCGTCGGTTCCTCGCCGATCGATTTCACCGCGCGCTTTCGCAAGACGTCAAACATCGCGGAGGGAGCCGCGGTGAAGATCGTTTTCTGAAGAATTCCGGTGACTGTCTGCGTTTCGATCTCGTTGCGGGGGTTGTTGAGGAATTTCAGCTTTAAACCGAATTCGCCGTCGCTCTGTGCGTCCGGCGGGAAGACCACGGCGAATCGGAGCTTGTTTTCGCGGAAGAGCTCGCGGGCGCGCTCTTCGGTGAGGGGCGTGTCGACACCGGCGGCGTCCTTCTCCGACGAAATCACGCGGAAGGTTTTTTCCCGGCGCAAAGCGGCGACGATTTCGTCGGCGGCGGCCGAGCCGGTGCTTTGGTTGACGACCGCGAGAGGAATGCCGGTTGGGCCGGACGATACCCGGTTTACGCCAAAGACCTGTCCGAAAATGTAGATAAGCACGGCGGGCACCAGAAAGGTGAGCGAGAGAGCCGTGCGGTCGCGGACAAAATTGGCCAGATCCTTGCGGAAGAGGACGAAGACAGGATGCATGGAGCCGTGAGACGGAGGTTCGCCGTGCGCTCACGCGTCGCGCAGAGATTTGCCGGTGAGGTGGAGAAAGAGGTCCTCGAGATCGGGACGCGAAAGTTGAAAGGCGGAAGACGGGAGATGGGCGGCCTCGGCGACGGCGAAGACTTCGGAGAGCCGGACATCCGGGCGCAGCGCGAGGGTATGCGTATCTGCCGTGAAGGTGAGTTGGCCAAACGCTTCTAGAGGAGAAAGCGCTTCGCGGGACAGCCCGGTGCCGGAAATACGCAGCGATTCGGCAGCGGGCAATTGAGTCAGAAGATCGTCGAGCGTACCGGCAGCGAGGACGCGACCGTGATCGACGATCGCGATCCGCGAACAGAGTTTGGTCGCCTCCTCCATGTAGTGCGTGGAGTAAACCACCGTGAGACCGTCGCGATTGAGTTTCTGGAGGAACTCGAAGATCGCATTTCTCGACTGCGGATCGACGCCGACGGTGGGCTCGTCGCAGAGCAGCAGTTTCGGCCGATGAAGAACGGCGGCGACGATGTTCAAGCGGCGTTGCATTCCCCCCGAGTAGGTTTTGATCCGGTCGCGACGCCGGTCCTGCAGTTGCGCCGCGGTGAGAGCCTCGTCGATGCGTTCGTCGAGGAGAGCTCCGCTCAGGCCGTAGAGGCGCCCGAAGATGCGCAGGTTCTCGTCGGCGTTGAGGTCTTCGTAGAGCGCGATTGTCTGCGGAACGAACCCGATCTTTTTGCGAACGTCCGGCCGGTGCGGGCCGAGGATTTCGCCGTCGAGCGAAACGGTGCCGGTATCCGGAGATTTGAGACCGGCGATCAGCGACATCAAGGTACTCTTCCCGGCGCCGTTGGGTCCGAGGAGACCGAAAAATTCGCCGGCGTGCAGCGTGAGCGAAACGCCCGCGAGCGCGGCGATCGACCCGTAACGTTTGGTGACCGAGTCGATGACGAGCATGGCTGGGAGAGGGTCGGGATCGGCGCGGTTCAGCGACGAGCGGTCTCGTCGGTCGGGCCGAAGGCGAGGCCGCGGGTGTGAACGTCGAGCCAGTGCGAAGGCGGAATAA
>Ga0335394_10000767_pt1 | contig 35120 bp, 27 predicted proteins | sample MAT03_FD_205741 | JGI IMG/M metagenome (GOLD analysis project Ga0335394, IMG submission 205741) | Freshwater microbial communities from Lake Fryxell liftoff mats and glacier meltwater in Antarctica - MAT-03 (spades assembly) (version 2) ...
TCAGCCCGCGCTGCACCTCCTCGCACACGCCGACGTCTTCCGCCTGCACCTGGTCCGCGACGCGGACGCTCTCGGCGACGAAGTCGTCGGGCGTGCCGGCGGCGAAGTAGAAGTCGAAGACGACGCGGCAGCGGTCGGGGCCGAGCGGCAGCACGAGGTTGGTGTCCATCACGCCCTGGTAGAGGTTCAGCATCAGGTTCGGCCACACCCACCAGTACGCGGCCAGGTCGCCGGTGCGGGTGCGGCCGGCGGCCCCGTCGCCGGGCGTGATCGGGCTGCTCTGCAGCACCGTGTTCCCGTCGCAGACGGTGCGGTACTCGCGGTAGTCGAGCACCCCGGCGAGCGCTGGGTGAACGGTGTTCACGTGGTAGCCGCCGTCGAGGTAGTTGTCGACGTACACCTTCCAGTTACACGCCAGGTCGTAGCTCTGGCGGGCCTTCCACTCCAGCCCGGCGAACGCGGCCCGGCCCTTGACCCAGCCCGGCAGCGGCCCGAGGAACGCTGCGAGTGGTTGCGCGGGTTCGGTAAGGTGAACAAAGACGAACGGCCCCCACTCGGCCACGACCACCGGGGGGAGACCGTTGGCGTCCCTGTCGAAGTCCTCAACGCCGTCGAATTCGGGGGTGCCGCGGAGCTTGCCGGTCAGGTCGTAGGTCCAGCCGTGGTAACGGCAGCGCAGCTTCGTGGCGTGGCCGCACGGTTCCGTGCGGATCGGCGCCGCCCGGTGCCGGCAGACGTTGAAGAAGCCGCGCAGCACCCCGTCGTCGCCGCGAACGACCAGGATCGGCTCGCCGACGACATCGGCGGTGACGAACGAGCCGGGTTCCTCCAACTGATCGGCGCGGCCGACTAGCTGCCAGCCGCGGGCGAATACGTGCTCGCGCTCGGCGGCGAGCACGGCCGGGTCGGTGTACCACGTGTTCGGGACGGTGCGGGCGCGGGAGAGGGGCAGCGCCGGGTCGAATGAGTGGCTCATAGCTGTGCCCCAAAGCCCGGGGACGGCCGTCCCCGGGCTTTCAACGTCAGATGGTGACCGACGAGAAGCCGCCGTCCACGACGATGTTCTGCCCGGTGACGAACCCGGACGCCCTCGGCGCCGCCAGCCACACGATCGCGCCGCCGAGCTCCGGCGCCTCGCCGAACCGGCCCATCGGCGTGTGGCCGACGATCGACTGGCCGCGCTCGGTGTAGGTGCCGTCGTCGCGCAGCAGCATCCGCCGGTTCTGCTCGGCCGGGAAGAAGCCGGGGCTGATGGCGTTCACGCGCACGCCCTTCGTCGCCCACTCGCGGGCCAGCCACTGCGTCAGGTTGAGCACCGCCGCCTTCGACGCCGAGTACGCCACCACCCGCGACAACGGCAAGATCGCCGACATCGACGCCACGTTCACGATGCTGCCGCGGCCGGCCGCGACCATCGTCTCGCCGAACACCTGGCAGGGCAGCAGCGTCCCGCCGACGAGGTTCAGGTCGAAGACGGCCGACCACCCGTCCAGCGGCAGCTTGGTGAAGTCGCCGCCGGGCATCACCGTCGCCTCGGGCTTGTTCCCGCCGGCGCCGTTGACCAGCACCGTGACCGCGCCCCACTTGCTCAGGATGGCGTCGCGGGCGGCGCGGATCGAGTCCTTACTCATGGCGTCGGCCGGGACGAACACGGCGGTGCCGCCGGCGGCCTCGATCCGCTCGACGGCGTAGCGGCCGCGGTCCTCGCTGCGGCCGATCACGGCGACCTTGGCGCCGTGCGCCGCGAGCGCGTCGGCCATCGCGCCGCCGAGCACGCCGGTGCCGCCGAACACGGCCGCGACTTCGCCGGACAGGTCGAACAGGTTCATCGGGCGCTCCTCGGAGGAAGCTCACGCAAAGGCGCAAAGCCGCAAAGAAAGAAGGATCAGGACGCAATCCGTCTCGTTTTCTTGGCGGCTTTGCGCCTTTGCGTGAGCTTCTGCTTTATTCCACGAACAGCGGCTTCAGGTGGCGGTCGTACAGGTTGCCGGTCACGTTGCGGGCTACACTCGCCTCGCACGCCCGCAGCAGGTCGAGGTACTTCGCCCCGAGCTTCGCCGCGACCTTGAAGCCGACGTGGACCAGTTGCCGCAGGTGCGGGTTGAACGCCGGGTTCGTCGGCTCGTGCCGCAGCGCCGCGACGAACTCGGCGCCCGACCACCCGCTCACGACCGCGGCCGACGGCAGCTTCGCGGCGTCGATGTCGATGACGGTAGCGTAGGGGGCGCAGAGTTCGTCCTTCTTCGCGAGCGCCTGGGCGTAGATCTCCTTCGCCAACTCCAGACCCGGGCCGCCCGCCTCCGCCAGGCCGATGACTTCTTCGAGCCACGTCGTGCCGGCCGTCTTCAGGTGCAACCCCGCGCCGAAGTCGCGGATCGCGTTCCGCATCACCGGGTAGAGCGAGAACTTGTCGCTGCCGGAATGGACGCTCAGCTTAAGGTTCGGCGGCAGGCCGAACGCCCGCACCGCGAACGCGATGACGGCCAGGTCCTCGCGGAACTCCTTCTCGAACTGCCGCAGGTCGCCGACGTAATCAACCCCCTTGTTGAACCGGCCGGTGAACTTCGGGGCGATCGTCTGCGCCGGCACACCCTCGGCCGCGAGCGCCGCCAGGATCACCAACAGCTCCGGCGGCGTCTGCGGGGCGTCGGTCTCGTCCATCGACACTTCGGTGATGAAGGTGCCGGCCCCCTTCGCGGCGGCGATCTTGCGGTAGATGGCGCCGGCGTCCTGTGCGGCCTTCAGGTACTTGAATGCGATCCGCTCGAACAAGTGCGGCGTGATGTTGAACGTGGTGTCGATGCCAGGGATGGTCAACGACCCGATGAGCCCGGCGTGTTGCTTTCCGAACGACACCACGTCGTTCGGGTCCGAGACGTGCTGGCCGATCGAGTCGGCCACGTCGATGGTGTAGAAGTCGCACGCCGGGAGGAACCGGTCCACGGTGTCGAGGCGGATGTGGTCTGCATCAACGTGGTAGGGCTTCGCCCACCCGAGATCGCGCACCGCGGCGTCGGCCGCGGCGCGAGTTGTGCTAGGCTCGCTGCCGATGATCGTGTGCTCGCGGTTCGACTTGTTCCAGACCGGAATCACCTCGATGCCGTGCTCGCCGGCGAGCTGGCACGCCCGCAACTGGGCCTTCGCCTGGTGCGCGAAGCGGTCGCCGACGCCGATCGTGAACTTCGCCAGGGAGAGCATGAACGCCTCGCGGTGGGTACGTCTGTTCTACGCCGCCGAGCACGTCCGGGGGAAGGGTCCGAACCCGCCGTGCGGGGGCAATCTCCTACCCAGTCGGCCGGAGGGATCGAAACGGATGCCCGGAATGTCGGAGTATTCCGGTCGTTCGCGGCACAAGCCCTGAATTCGTGAGGGTTTGGGGTTGGGCGGAAAAGCGCCGAAGTTCGCTTGCCACGGCCGCGGAGGGTGATAAGAAGCGTCTACCTTTGACCACCCCGGGACGGCCGGTGTGGCTGCGCGAACCACCCCCGCGGGCCGCGGGTTTCGGATGGAGTTCCCCCCGGCGGGCGCCGATAGCACTCGGCTATCGCACCCACCGGTCACCCCGTACATCGAGGATGCCGCATGCCCGGACGCCTGCTAACCCTCCCGGGACTGGCCCCGGCCGACGACGAGCTCCGGCCGTGGTCGCTGGTCCCCGTCCCCCTCGCCGCCGCTGACGAGGACGAGGAATTGGAGGACGACGACGACGACGACGACGACGACCTCGACGACGACCTCGACGACGACGACGACGACCTCGACGACCTGGACGACGACGAGTTCGACGACGACGAGTTCGACGACGACGACGACCTGGACGACGACGAGGAAGAAGAGGACGACGACGAGGAGTAGTAGCGTGCGGGGCGGGCTGCGGCCCGCCCCGTGTCGTTTATTAACTCCCGAGGCCCACCCGCCGCGGCGGGTGGGCTTTCGCCCTCCATTCAGCGGCAACGAATCTGCTTGGGTGTAGAATCCTGCAGGGCGGAACGTCCGTCCAACCCGCCGGCCCCGCCCCCGGATGCGGCCCGCGATGAACCACCCGCCCCGCCCGCACCACACCCTACGCCCGACCCCGCCGCGGCCGCCGACCGTGAAGGCCCGGCTCGCCCAGGCCATCGGTCGTAACTGGGCGCGCGTCGGCTACGCCCGGCACGTCGAGCCGACGTGGCTCGAGGTGAACCGCTTCACCCTCGCCGTGTGCGGGCTGGCCGCCGACTTCGACGGCCTGAAGGTCGCGCACCTCACCGACTTCCACTACGGCCCTCACCTCCCGAAGGGGTACGTCGAAGGCGCCCTGGAGCGGGCGCAGGCCGAGAAGCCGGACGTGATCGCCCTCACCGGCGATTTCATCGACCGCGGCCCCAAACACCTCCACGCCGCGGCGAAGCTGTTCCGCCACCTGAAGGCGCCGCTCGGCGTCTTCGGCGTGCTGGGGAATCACGACTTCTCGGTCCACACCGCCCGCGGCGTCCGGCGCCACGCCGACCTGCACCGGCACGTCGCCGACGCTCTCGGGGGCGCGGGCGTGCGCGTGCTGCGAAACGAGGCCGTGCGCCTGGATCGTCCCGGCGGCGGCCTGGTCGTCGCCGGCGTGGACGACCTGTGGAGTCTGGAGTCGGACCCGTCGGCGGCGCTGGCGGGGAGTTGCCCGGACACGCCGCGGCTGGTGCTGGCGCACAACCCGCGCTCGGTCGAGCAGTTCGCCGGCCACCGCTTCGACCTGATGCTCAGCGGCCACACCCACGGCGGCCAGGTGGACTGGCCCGGCCTCGGCCGGCTGATGCTCAGCAAGAAGGCGAAGCGCTGGGCGGCCGGCATGTACTCCCACGCCGGCGGGCAGGTGTACGTGAACAAGGGCGTCGGCTACGGCTGGCGGTTCCGCTTCGGGGTGCGGCCCGAAGTCGCGGTGTTCACGCTCAGAACCGCGGACGTGGGTGCGTGAACCGCCCCGCCGCTTGCGGCGGTGCAGCAACTTGCTACGCCGCAAGCGGCGGAAACATCACAGTGGTTGGCCGTCGCGGGGGTCGTCTGCGATAATACCCGCGGTTCCGCCCCGCCGCCCCGCACCATTCCCCCGGAGGGACTGTCCGTGACCCCGCGCTACCGCTTGTTCGCGTGCTCCACGCTTGCCGTCGCGTTCGGCTTCGTCGTGGCCCCGACCGCCACGCCGGCCGACCTGCCGAAGGACGCCGTCAAGGCGGCCGTCGCCGCCGACGTAGCCACCCTGCAGAAGCAACTCGACGAGCTCTCGACCTCGCAGAAGAAGAACCTCGCCGTCGGCGGCCGCAGCATCGCGCTGCTGCTGATGAACTACGGCGACGACGCGACGAAGGCCCAGGCCGCGAAGGTGTACGCCGGGCTGAAGCTGAAGGAGAAGGACTACAAGGCCGGCGTCGAGGCCGCGAAGGGGCTGTCCGGCCCGCCGGCCGGCGGCAAGTTCGACCCCAAGTCGATCGACGGGACGTTCGAGCTGCACGACGTGATGCACGCCTTCTCGATGAGCAAGTCCGGCGGGCTGAACATGGAGAAGGACATCCGCGACCTCACCAAGGCCGGCAAGGTCGACGCCAAGGACGCGATGGTGCTGGGTGCCCGCGTCGCGGCCATCGCCGACTACACGGTCAAGCTCCCGAACGAGAAGGCGACGACGAACCCGAGCATGAAGACGAAGTGGGAGCGGTGGGCGAAGGACATGGGCTCGGCGGGCACCGGGTTGGCCGAGGCCGCCGGGAAGAACGACGCCAAGGGGATGATGATCCAGCTGAAGAAGATGGGCGACAGCTGCAGCAACTGCCACAACGACTTCCGCGACTCGTGACGGAAGTCGGTAGATGTGGCGAGCCGACCGCCGTGAGGCGGCGCATGATGGGAACGTCACCCGCCGCCTCACGGCGGTCGGCTCGCCTACTTTACGCTTACTCCACTTCAGCCGCGGCGGTCGTGCCGTGGACCATGCGGTCCCACACCGCTTCCAGCAGCTTCAACGTCCCTGCCGGGGGCGACCCCTCCGCATACGCCACCCGCGCGTACGCCCCCGCCAGTCGGCGATAGTCGGCGGCGTGGTCGGGGAACTCGTCCGCCAGCCGGGCCGCGAACTCCAGCGGGGTTTCGGCGGCCCTTCGGCCGTGGCCGCGGTCCCACGCCCACGAATCGAGCGCGGCGAAGGTGTATTCCACCAGCTCCGCGGCGTCGCGGCCGTCGGCGGTGCCCGTGGCGAACGGGTCGCTGTACGCCGAGAACGGCGGCGGCCGCACCGGGCCCACTTCCCGCGCGGCCTCCTCGGCGGCGCGGGTCGCGCCCGACTTCTTGCCGAACAGGTTGGCCCACCACGCGCGGACGGCGTCGAGCCAGCGCTGCGCCCAGCCGGTGAACGGCGCCAGGTACTTCAGCACCGCCAGCACCAACCCCGCGAGCACCAGGAAGACCACGACCGCGAGCACGATCCACTTGGCGATTTCCGCCACCTTCTGCACCGACTCGCTTACCTGTGGCGGGGAGCCCGAACCCGCATTGCGTTGCCCCGAGTTCCCTTTGCTCTCGCCCCCCTCGCGCTCGGTCTTGCCGCCGGCGCCGTCGTCCTTCCCCTTCGCCCCTTCGGTCTTGCCGCGGGCTTCGCCCTTGCTGCCGGACTCACCTTTGCCGGCCCCTTTGCCCTCCTTGCCGCCGCCGCCCTGACCGTCGTCGCCTTTGCCGGCGCCCTGAGTGCCCTTGCCGCCGCCGGGGTCGCCGCCCTTGCCGGCGGCGTTGCCGGCGCCCTTCTCGGACACGTTCCCGTCGGCCCCGTCGCCCTTGCCGGCCGAGTCGCCGAGCTGGGCGTAGCGGCTGGCGTCGCGGTCGCCGGTTCCCGCCCGCGGCAGGCCGAACCACGGCACCTCGGAGTGCGGCCGCGGCAGGAACGCCCCCAGCGCCAGGAACACCACGATCAGTCCCGCGCCGAGGCCGAGCCAGCCGGCGGTCAGCGCCGCCGGCGGCTTCGCCTTCCGCTGGCGGAGGTAGCGGCGCAACCCGAGCAGGCTCGTCGTCACGAGGAGGCCGAGGGCGCTGCCGACGTACACGGCCATTTGCAGGAACGTGGCCCGACGGCGGTCGGCGTCGTCGGAGGGAATCAGCGACTGCCCGACGGCGAACAGCGGCAGCGCAGCGAGCGCGAAATAGATCACCCACACGCCCGGTGTGTGCGGCCGTTCCCGCCGGGCCGCGAGGGCGGCGCGCCAGCCGTTGACCCACACCGCGAACGCCCCCGGCCCCTTCTTTTTCTTCTTCTTGCCCGTCGGCTCCGGGGCAGGGGGGGCCGGTTCCTCGTCGGCAGGTTCATCGCCCAGGCCGGCGGCGCTGAGGAGGCCGCGGCCGGAGCTGTCGCGGTTCTCGTCGATGTGGGTGCAGTCCCACGTCAGCTTGTGGGCGCTCCACCAGATCAGCAGCATGAGGCCGAGGTTGACGAGCCAGCGCACCGACTGGAACGGCGTCCCCGCGGGGTACTCGACGTAGGCCATCAGCGCCAGGAACGTGACGCCGCCGAGGCCGACGCCGTAGAGGGTGGCGCGGGCGGCGTCGTACTGGATGGCGATGCGGGCGACGAGGACGGCGCCGAACACGAAGAAGAACAGCGTGTACAGGAGGCGGTCGGAGTACCGGCCGGCGTACAGCACCTCGACGAGGAAGAAGACGAGGCTGCCGACCATGAGCATCACCAGCGCCGGGCTGGCGGCGGTGACGGCGACGTCGGCGGCGGTGGGCGGGTCGCGGTCGGCGGCCATCGGCGGCTCCGGGCGTCGTGATTGTACGACGCCGGCCGCGGCGGCCGCTGTCAGCCCACGGGCGGAAAGCCCGGGGACGGCCGTCCCCGGGCTTGGAGTTACAACCGAATCCCGCCCGACACGTCGAGCCACGCCCCGGTCACCCAGCGGGCCTCGTCGGTCGCCAGGAACACGGTCGCGTCGGCGATGTCGTCCGGGAGCCCCTGCCGGCGGAGGGCGGTCATGGCGATTTCCTGGTCGGCCTCCGCCGGCGTCTTGCCGCTCTTCTCGCTGTTCATGTCGGTGACAGTCGAGCCCGGGGCGACGACGTTGCAGCGAATCCCCCGCGGCCCCAGTTCCATCGCCAGCACGCGGGTCATCACGTCGATCGCCCCTTTCGTCGCGGTGTAGACCACGGCCCCGGGGTAGGCCATGCGGCTGATCGCGCTGGCGACGTTGATGATGGACCCGCCGCGGGTCATCCGGGCGGCCGCCTCCTTGCACGCCAGCAGGTAGCCGCGGACGTTCACGTCGAAGTGCTGGGCGATGTTCTCGGCCGTGACCTCTTCCAGGAACGTGCGCTTCATGACCGCCGCGTTGTTGACGAGGACGTCGAGCCGGCCGAACTCCTGGAGGCAGGTGTCGAACAGCGGCGGGATGTCGGCCGGGTTGCCCATGTTAGCCTGGAAGGTGACGGCGCGGCCTCCGGCGGCTTCAATCTCTTTCACCACGTCGTCCGCAGCCGCGCGGCTGCTGGAGTAATTGACCACCACCGCCGCCCCCTCGCGGGCCAGGCGTTTGGCGATCGCCGCCCCGATGCCGCGGCTGGCCCCGGTGACGATCGCCGCTTTCCCCGCCAGTCGCTTCTCGGCCATGTGTTCCCCCTGTGCCGGGTGCTGCCGCGGGAAGTATAGGACCGGCCGGTCGGGGGGAAAATTCCGCCGTCGGCAAACCGAACGGACACCCGGTCCGTCTAAACTCCTAAAGTCCGTGCGCCGCCGCGCCCACGCCCGAACCGTCGTCGGTTGGTCAGTCGGCCCGGCGGCGGTAAAATGCTCGGATTGGTCTGCCGGCCCCCTGAGTTGTGCCTGCCGTCCGGCTCTCGACCGCCCCGAGGTGCCTTCACCGTGTGGTCGATGGTTCACATCACCAGATGGCTCCTCCGGTCCCCCCGGCCGGCGACTAAGCCCGCGCGCGTCCGCCTCCTCGCGGAGTGGCTCGAAGACCGCGCCGTCCCCGCCGCGCTCCCCGACCTCGTCACCCTTGCCCGCCTCGACACCGGCGGCGACCGCACCGGCCCCCTCGCGAAAGTCGGCTTCGACCTCGCCCTTCTCAGCCGCGAGGCCGACGCCGGTCTGGGTGCCCCGTCGAACTCGCTCCTTCAGGTCACCAACGGGTACGTCGCCGTCGAGGCCGTCTCCACCGGGAACGCGGCCGCGCTCGGGTCGGCGCTCGCCGGTCTCGGATTCCTCCCGTCCGCCACGCTGGCCGGGTGGTTGCCGATCCGCTCCGTCGGCGCCGCGGCGGAACTGCCGGAACTCGCTTCACTCCGACCGGCGTACCGGCTGGTCACGAGCGCCGGCGCCGCCATGACCCAGGGCGACGCCGCCCAGCGCTCCGACGACGTGCGTCGGCTCCTCGGCCTCGACGGCACCGGCGTCCGCGTCGGCGTCATCTCGGACAGTTTTGACTCGCTCGGCGGCGCGTCCGGCGACGCGGCTAGCGGCGACCTGCCCGGCAACGTGACCGTCCTGCACGAGGGGGCGGGCGCCGACGAAGGCCGGGCGATGCTCCAGGTGATCCACGACGTGGCGCCCGGCGCGCAACTCCTGTTCGCCGCCGCCGGCGCCACGCAGCAGGTCTTCGCCGATCGCATCCGAGAGCTCGCCCTGGCCGGCGCCGACATCATCGTGGACGACGTGACGTTCCCGGCCGCTCCGATGTTCCAGGACGGCCCGGCGGCGCGGGCCGTGGACGAGGTCGTGGCCGCCGGTGTGGTCTACTTCTCGGCCGCGGGGAACCTCGGACGGCAGTCCTACGAGTCGGCGTACCGCGGCGGCGACAACCTCGGCAGCAGCGGCACCGGCCTCATCCCCACCTCCGCCAACTTCCTCGCCCACGACTTCGATCCCGGTGCCGGCGTCGATTACTTCCAGTCCGTGTCGCTCCCCGCCGGGCGGACGACGTTCTCGTTCCAGTGGGTCGATCGGTACGCCTCGGCCGGCGGGCCGGGCGCCCGCATCGACATGGACGTGGCCGTGTTCGACGAGAACGGCGTGTTCCTGATGACGATCGGCGGCTTCAACTCGAACGTCGGCGGCGACCCGGTCGAGGTGTTCGAGGTCGACGCCGGCACCACCGGCGGCCGCTACCAACTCGCCCTCGGCAAGTTCTCGGTGAACAGCCCCGACCCGGTGCTGGTGAAGTACGTCGCCTTCGCCGACGGCTTCGTGCAGGACGAGTACGACACGCAGAGCAGCACGGTGTTCGGCCACGCCAACGCGACCGATTCCGCCACCGTCGGCGCCGCCCGGTACTCGGACACGCCGCGGTTCGGCACCGACCCCGGCATTGCCCGGACGTTCACCGGGCGCGGCGGCACCCCCGTCTTCACCTTCGACGCCAACGGCGACCCGACCGGCTCGGCGACGCGAACCGAGCCGCGGTTCGTCGCCCCGGACGGCGTGAACACGACGTTCTTCGGCGCCACGGACGACGAGCCGGACGGCCGGCCGAACTTCACCGGCACCTCGGCCGCCGCCCCGCACGCCGCGGCCGTCGCCGCGCTGATGCTCCAGGCGAACCGCACCCTCACGCCCGCCCAGGTGATCGACACCCTTGCCGCCACCGCGCTCGACCTCGGGGCGCCGGGGTTCGATTTCGACACCGGCGCCGGACTCATTCAAGCGCTGCCGGCCGTGCTCGCGGTCGGCGGGCCGTTCGACGTGACGCTCGACGGTGGCGACGGCGACGACGCCTTCCTCGTCCGCCGCGACTCGTCCGGGGTGAATGTCGAGTTCTACAAGAACGGCACGCTCGTCGCCGCGATCCCGGCCGACAAGCTCGGTCGCGTCACGGTTCACGGCGGGGCCGGCTCCGACACGCTGACCGTCGATCACGTCAACGGCGAGCCGCTGACATCGGCCGGGCTGTCGTTCGCCGGCGGCGAGAACCCCGGCGACGACGACCGCCTCGTCGTCACCGGCTACCGCGTGGAGTTCGTCGTGGTCAGCCACGACGGGCCGGAGACGGGGACGGTGCAGGTCGGCACCACCGGCCTCGTCAGCTTCGCGGAGGTCGAGCCGGTCGAGCTGGCGGGCGAGGCGTCCGACATGGTCGTGAACCTGCCGACGACGCCGAACCCCGACGTGGCGGTCGGCCCCGCCGGGCTCGCCGGCTTCTCGTCGGTGTCGGGTTCGACGTTCGAGTCCACCCGCTTCCGCAACCCGACGCACGCGCTCGTCGTCGGCCTCGGCGCCGGCGGGAACACGGTCGCGCTGCGGGCGCTCGACGCCGGCTTCGCCGCGACGGTGACGATCCTCGGCGGGGCGGGGACGGACGCGGTGACGCTGTTCGGCGGCGGCGGCGACGACGCCGTGACGTACGCCCCCGACGCGACCGACGGCGGCGTCCTGACGCTGGCCCGCGGGTCCGCCGCCACGCCGTTCACGTTGACCGGCGTCGAGTCGCTGGCGGCCGACGGCCTGGGCCAGCCCGGGGCCGATGCGGTGACGGTGAACGCCCCGCTCGCCACCGTCGTGTTCGGCCTCGCCAGCGGGTCCGGCACGGTGAGCGTCGCCACCGCCGCGGGCTCGGCGCTGCTCGGGCTCGTCTACCGGAACTTCGAGCAGGCCGCGGTCGCGGCGACCGTCGCGGCCGTGAGCGGCACGGGCGCCGACGACGCGCTGAGCGTCGCGGCGGATGGTACGGTCACGGTCGCGTACGCCGGCGGCGCCACCCACGCGGTCCGCGTCACCGCCGACCGGCTCAACCTGAACGGCCGCGACGGCGCGGACGGGTTCGTCGTCGCCGCCGACCACGCCTTCGGCGGTGGAGTCGGCATCGACGGCGGCGACACCGGCGGGGCGAATTCCCTGAGCGTGATCGGCTCCGGCGGCGCGGTGACGTTCACGCCCACGATGACCGGGCAGGTGAGCGAGGTTGGCCACGGCACGGTGAACTACGCTCGCATCGGCCCCGTCGCGGTGGACGCCGGGACCGGCCACCTGACGCTCAGGTCCGTCGCCCCCAATGGCACCGCCGACATCCGGCTGACGGGGCCGACCAGCGCCACCGCCCAACTGATGACCGCGAGCCAGCTGACGCTCACGGCCCGGTCGCTGACGGTGACCGCCCCCACCTCGTCGGCCGGCGACGGGCTGCGGGTGGCGGTCGCCTCGTCGGCGGCGGCCGAGGTGACGGTGGCGAGAGGCGCCGTCCGCTTCGCCGGGCTCCTGGACGTGACCGCCGGCATCGGCGTGGACTTCATCACCGTGGCCGGCGGCGCGGCGGACGACACCTTTACCGTGACCCCCGGGCCGCTTCCCGTCGCGGTCTCGGGCGGGTCGCAGGCGGCCGGCGACCGGCTCGTCCTGATCGGCTCGGTGCCGGGCCGACCCGCCGCCGGCTCCGGCTCGCTCGGTACGACGCCCGCCGTGACGTATCAGGACATCGAGCTGTTCACCCTCGGCGCCCTGCCGAACCCCGCCCCGGACTCGGCCACCACGCCGGAAGGGCAGGCGGTCACGATTGCCGTGCTGGCGAACGACGGCGGCCTGACCGACGGGCCGTTCACCGTGAGCATCGTGTCCGTGCCTGCGTCCGGGGCGGTCCGGGTGGTCGGCGACACGATCGTGTACGCGCCGGACCCGCGGGTGACCGCGGCCGGCGGGCCGGTCACCTTCACCTACCGCGTCACCGACGCCAACGGCGACGAGGCCGACGGCACGGTGACGGTGACGCTCACGCCGGTGAACGACGCCCCCACGGCGTTCTCGCAGGCGGTGGCGTTCGCCGCCAACTCGTCGGCCGTGCTCCTCCTCGTCGGCGACGACGGCGACGCGGACGTGACGCAGGCGCTGACGGTGGCCGTCGTCACGGCGCCGGCCCACGGCACGCTGTCCGGCCTGAACCCGAGCACCGGCCGCGTCACGTACACGCCCTTCGCCGGGTACGACGGGCCGGACACGTTCGCGTTCGTGGTCACCGACGACGCCACTGCGGGCGGCCCGGCGCGGACCAGCTCGCCGGCCACCGTGTTCATCCAGGTGAACCGCCAGAACCGCCCACCGGTTGCCGTCGCCGACGCCGTGAGCACGCCGCAAGGAAGCCTCTACTCCAGCCCGTACGGCGGCGTTCGCGCCAACGACGCCGACCCCGACGGCGAGCCGCTCGCGGTGTCGCTCGTGTCCGGGGCGGCCCACGGCCGGTTGACGCTGGACGAGCGGGGCACGTTCGGCTACGTCCCCGACCCGGCGTTCGCCGGCACCGACTCGTTCGTCTACGCCGTCACCGACCCGCACGGGGCGACCGCGACCGCGACCGTGACCATCACGGTGACGCCGACCCCGCGGCGGTACATCGCCACCGGGGCGGGTGCCGGCGGCGGGCCGCACGTGAAGGTGTTCGACGCCGACACCGGCGCCGAGGTGTACAGCTTCTTCGCCTACGACGCGGCGTTCCGCGGCGGCGTCCGCGTCGCGGTCGGCGACGTGAACGCCGACGGCGTGCCCGACATCGTAACCACGCCCGGCCCCGGCGGCGGGCCGCACGTGAAGGTGTTCAGCGGCGCCGACCTGTCGCTGCTCGCCAGCTTCTTCGCCTACGACCCGGGCTTCCGCAGCGGGGCGAACGTCGCCGTCGGCGACCTGGACGCGGACGGCGTGGCCGAGGTGGTGACCGGCGCCGCCCCCGGCGGCGGGTCGCACGTCCGCAGCTTCCACATCGCCCGCGGCGGCGCCGAGCAACTCGGCGGCCCGCTCGGCAGCTTCTTCGCGTTCGGCACCGACTTCGCCGGCGGCGTGAACCTGGCCCTCGGCGACTACGACGGCGTGGCCGGCGACGAGATCATCGTCGGGGCCGCGACGCTCTCGCCGGAGGTGCGGGTGTTCGGCCGGGACGGCAAGGTGCTGGCCGGGTTCCTGGCGTTCGACGTGGCCCGGGTCGGCATCACGGTCGCGGCGGGGGACGTGGACGGCGACGGCCGGGCCGACATCGTGGTCGGCCCCGGCGACGGCGGCGGCCCGGTGGTCCGCACCTTCCGCGGCGGCACCGGCGAGCTGATGAACTCGACCACCGCGTTCGACGAAGGCCTGCGCGGCGGCATCTCGGTGGCGACGACCGCGAGCCGCACCCGCGACGGCCGGGCGGCGGTGATCGTGGCGCCGACGGAGCAGGCCCGGTCGGTGCTGGTGCTCGACCCCACCGGCGACACGCTGCTCGCCACGATCGACGCCTACGCGGCCGACTTCCCCGGCGGTGTGTTCGTGGGGGCGGGGTGAAAATCAAAGGCGAGCAGCCGGCTCACGCCAGCCGCTCGCCTTTGATTTTCAGCGACGCGCCGGCCCGAGTAGTTCGTCGGCCCGCTCCGGGTGCGCGTGGACGTACCGCGCCACCCCTGCGAAGAACAGCACCAGTTGGTCGGCTGCCTCCTGGGCCAGCTTCGGGGCGGTCGGGCCGAGCACGCGCAGGGCCACGGCCGCGGCCTTGCTGTCGGTCTGAACGAACGCCTGCACCGACGGGCTCACCTTCGCCGCCCCGCCGCCGACCGCCCGGCCCGGGTGGCTGACCACCACGACCGCCTTCACCGGGATCGTCGGCCCCACCGCGGCCGGCTTCACCTTGCCCGTCGCGTACCACACCCGGCCGTCGGGGAACGTGCCGACCGTCTGCCAGCTCAGGTCGCTGCCGTCGGTGTCGGTCCAACTGAACCGCCCCTTCCCGGCGTCGGCGATTTCGACCGCCGGCACCTGGAGCCGCCGCCACGCCGCGGCCGTGCGGTCCGGGTGGTCGAGCAGCCAGACGAACAGTTCCGGCGAACAGACCACGTCGGACGACGAGCCCCGCGTGGACATGGTCGGCCGCCGCACCACGTCGAGGACGGCGGCGCGGAACGGCGGATCGACGACTTCCGAGAGCACGACGCGCGTGGGGGCGGGCATCGGCATCGGGCCGGCGGGCGCGACCGGGCCGGGGGCCGGCGGCTGGGCCAGGACGACGGCGGTTCCCAGGGTGCCGAGCAACACGCCGAGCGAGCGGCCGACGCGGACCATGAGCACCTCGACCCGGGCGGGGGCGAAAGATACGGAAGTAACGATCGATCCGGCGGGGCGGGCGGGATGAGGAATTCCGGGGGCTCGCGGGGGGACTTTTTGCCGCACGATGAAAACCGGAGACGCACGATCCGACCAAAATCCGGGTTCGGATCGTGCGTCTTCCGTCTTCATCTCATCGTGCGGCAAGGTGTTGCCCTTGCCCCGCCGGCCGGGGCCGGGCTAGACTCCCGCGCTTGCCAGGACATGAGGGTCGGCGATGGCGCACGGACGCTGGAAGCGCGGGGCGGTCGGGCTCGGCCTCGTGGTCGCGGCTGCCGGCGCGTGGGGCTGGGCCAACCGCGCCGACCTCGGCGCGCGCTACGCCGCCCGGCAACTCACCCGCGCCGCCACCGACGACGAGCGCGCGGCCTGGGCCGCCAAGCTGATCGACCACGGCGACGCCGCCCGCGCCTCGGTGGTCGGGTTCGTTTCGACGGGATCGCCCGAGGTGCGGGCGGCAGTCGTTCCCGCCGTCGAGAAGCAACTGACCGAGCGGCCCGACGACGACGGGTCGGCCGCGGCGCTCGCGGACGCACTGCTCGACGCCTTCCCCGGCTGCGACGCCGGCGGGCAGGAGTCGGTGGTCGCACTGCTCCCCGCGCTGCTGAAGCGGATCGGCCCGGCGGGCGCGGCGAAGTGCCGGGTTGTCACCGCTGCGGGGCTGAAGTTGCCGTCGCCGGCCGCCCGCCTCGGGGCGATCCGCGCGGCGATGCACCCGCTGGTGAAACTGCGGGCGGACGTGGTGCCGCTGCTCGCCGCGGTCGAGCCGGAGGTGCGGCGCGCGGCCCTGTTCGCGGTCGGACCCGCCACCGACGACGATCAGGTGATCGGCGACGAGGAGCTGTTCCGCTGGCTGCACGACGCCGACGCCGACGTCCGCCGCGGCTGCCAGGACGCGCTGGCGAGCCGCGGCCGCACCGACACCGACATCCGGCTGGGTCGCCGGCTCACGAACCCCGACGCGGCCGAGCGGCTCGACCTGCTACTCGACCTGCGGTCGGACGACGACGTGGCCGACCCGGAACCCTGGCTGGAGCGGCTGGCGCGCGACGCAGACCCCGGCGTGCGCGCCGGCGCGGCCCGGGTAGCGGCGGAGTTGGCCGCCGAGCGGCGCCAGGCGCTGCCGCCGTGGGTGCCGCGCCTGGCGGAGGCCGATCCGGAGCCGACGGTCCGACGGATCGCGGCGTATTACTGCGCGACCCTGAGCCGCACCGACGGTGCCGTGCGGCCGGCGGGCGGACCGTGACAATTCTGTGGGAAAAACCGCCCCGCAGCGTCAACCGTCCTTGACGGCGCATCTTACCCCGTTTTACAGTGGAGGTAGTTTTCGCCCGCGCGAACGGTTCCCACCAAAGGCCAGGCAGCCATGCTCGTGCTGTCACGGAAGAAGGACGAGTCGATCGTCATCGCCGACCACATCGTCATCACCGTGATCGAGGTCCGCGGCGACAAGGTCCGCCTCGGCATCACCGCCCCGAAGGACGTGCCCGTTCACCGCGAGGAGGTGTACGAGGCGATCCACGGTACCCGCGCCGCAGCCGTCCCGGCGGTGCCGGCCCAACCCGAGGTCCGCCCCTGACGCGATACGTTCCAACGGCCGGCGTCCAGCCTTTTTTCCAAATTCCGGGGAAAATGGGCTTTGCTCTGCTGGGTCGGGGCGTATAGTTCCGTGACGGCGGGTGAGTTGCCCGCCGTGCAGGAGCCGACGAACCGTAGTGCAGCCCTTTTGCTTCGACCCGTCTTGGTCTCACAGCTCTGAGTCATTCCTCACGGCCCCCAAGATTGTGAAGCCAGTGCCGCCCCAGGGGTTCGGCGTTCGAGTCCGTACGTCCGTCGTCGCCGCCCTCCCGTCGGGGTGAGCGCGGCCGCCGGAACCGGACCCGCCCGTCGGGCCGTCGTCCGACCTGATCGTGTGAACCGCGGCCGAGGGGGCCGCGGGCGAGTTCGAGTATCGGGCCGTGAGGCCCTCGGAAGCAGGACCATGAGCAAGAAACTGTACGTCGGCAACATCGCCTTCCAGACCACGAACGAGGAGCTGGCCCAGGTGTTCGGCCAGTTCGGCACCGTCACCAGCGCCCAGGTCATCACCGACCGCGAGACGGGCCGCAGCCGCGGCTTCGCCTTCGTCGAGATGGCCGACGGCGGCGAGGAGGCGGTCAACGCGATGAACGGCGCCCTGTTGGGCGGTCGCACCCTGACCGTGAACGAGGCCAAGCCCCGCGACGACCGCGGTGGCGGCGGCGGCGGCGGCGGCTACGGCGGCGGTGGTGGCGGCGGTGGCCGCAGCAGCGGTGGCGGCGGCTACGGCGGCGGCGGTGGCCGCAGCGGTGGCGGCGGCTACGGCGGCGGCGGTGGTGGTGGCTACGGCGGCGGTGGCGGCGGCCGTTACTGAACCGGCCACAGGCCGGGGAGGTGGGTGAGGAGCGCCCCTTCCGTGCGAACGTGAAGTGTCGTCAAACCCAGCTCCGACTCCCCCGCCGGCCCGACCCGGCACGGGGGTCAACCAGTCAGCCGCTTGCGGCTTCGCGGTCCGCCGCGAAGCCGCAAGCGGCTGCCCTGCTTTAGAAGCGCCCTTCGAACCCGATCAGTAGCCCCTGCACCCAGAAGTCCGTGGTGCTGATGCCGAGCCGCGGCCGGTCCGGGCCGACGAGCCCGCCGCCGGGGTTCAGCATCGGTATCTGCGACGGGTTCAGCGTGGTGTCGATCTGGTCGCCGGGGCGGACGGCACTGCTGAGGTACAGGAAGTTGTAGCCGACGAACCACCGCCCGTGGTCGCCGTGCTTGAGCCCCACCTTGAACATTCCCTCGGGCACGACCGCGAACACCGTCTGCGTCTGCCGGCCGATGTTCGTCGGCTGTGCGTACACCCCGCCGACGTAAGAGCTGCCGACCGGCACCGGATTCGACGCGGTGAGAAGGTGCGTCTGACCGTCCGCGGTCACCACCTGGTAGTTCGTGCCGAACGCCACCTTCCCGGTGAGTTCGACGTAGAACGGCCCGCGGTGGAAGTCGCCGACGAGGCCGACTTGGCCGCCGTGGAACTCGTTACGGCCGTCGAACTGGTCCGCGGTCAGGCCGAGCGTCGTCTGATAGCCCGAGCGGGCGGTGGGAAACTGCATCCACGTCGTTTCCAGTCGCGCGCCCTCGTTCACCTGCAGGAACCGGTAGCCGGCCACGGCGTGAATCTTCACCCCCGGCCGGGCCACGAGGTTGCCGACGAGCGTGGCCTCGGCGCCCTGCAATCGCGTCGAGGTGTAAAGGTGGGCGAGCACGTTCGACTCGCCGGGCCGGGCCAGCGTGAGCACGTCCGGCTGACCCGTCTGCGCGTTCACGAACGGCAGGCCGACGAACGGGTGGCGCGGGTTCGTCACGTTCGTGGCGAAGTCCGAGACGGTGCGGCTGCCGAGGAAGAAGTACGACCACTCGAAGCCGACGCGGTCGCCGCTGTCGAGCGAGAAGCCGTGCGTGAGGCGGTAGCCGGCGATGTCCGGCGTGTTGACCGGACTGCCACCGAGGAGCACGGACGTGCCGTCCGCCCCGAGCACCGGAGGGCCACCGCGACCGCCCGTCACCAAAGTGGGGACCGGCGCCCCCTTCGCCCACCAGATCAGGATTTCGTCGCTCCCCCAACTACCGCCGAGAATCTTCTTCGGACCCGGGTCGCGGCTCGGTTCCACGATTTCCGGCGGCAGTTCGGGCGGCGCCGGGTCCGCGGGCTTCGGCGGCTCGGCCTTCGCATCGACCGGCTGGAGTGGCCGCGACACGGCGGCGCCGCCGGGGAGGGCGGGTTCGACCGGCTCGGCCGGCGGCGGAACGGGGATGACGGTAGGCGGCTGGGCGACCGCCCCGCCCGCGACCAGGAGCCAACCCGCGACGGTGAGGGCGACCGTCCGCATGACTCGGTTCTCCGTACCTGTTTGGAGCGGCGTGTATGCCGCGGCGGCGAACGGGCGTCCAGCCGAACCCGCCTATCGTTCCTGGCACGCGACCGCCGATTTTCTGCCGCACGATGAAGACCGATGACACACGATCAGACAGAATTCAGCGTTCGGATCGTGCGTTTTTCGGTCTTCATCGTGCGGCAAAGAGCCGGCGTAGAATACCCGCCTTCCCCGAGCCCCCGGTGTCGCCATGTCTGAGTACCCCGGTTTCCCCACCTCCCGCCCGCGGCGACTGCGCTCGCACCCGCTGCTGCGCGAGCTCGTCCGCGAGACGGAGCTGTCGCCGCGCGACCTGATCCTGCCGCTGTTCGTGCGGCCGGGGAAGGGCGTGCGGCAGGAGATCGGCTCGATGCCGGGGAACTTCCAGCTCAGCGTCGACACGCTGGTCGAGGAGGTGGGCGCGGCCCGCGAGCTGGGGATCAAGTCGTTCATGTTCTTCGGCATCCCGGCGTCGAAGGACGCGACCGGCAGCAGCGCCCTGCACGACGAGGGGATCGTGCAGCAGGCGCTACGGGCGACGCGGAAGGCGTTCGGCGCCGACGTGCTGCTGATCCCGGACGAGTGCTTATGCGAGTACACCGACCACGGCCACTGCGGCATCCTTCACACCCGCAACGGCGTCGCCGACGTGGACAACGACGCCACGCTGGCGATCCTCGCGGAGCAGTGCGTCAGCCACGCGAAGGCCGGTGCGGACATAGTGGCGCCGAGCGGGATGCTCGACGGCATGGTGGGGGCGATCCGCCGCGGGCTGGACGCGGCCGGGTTCGTTCACGTGCCGATCCTGAGCTATGCGGCGAAGTACGCGAGCGGGTTCTACGGCCCGTTCCGCGACGCGGCCGAGTCGCCGCCGCAGTTCGGCGACCGCAGCACGTACCAGATGGACCCCGCCAACAGCGACGAGGCGTTGAAGGAGGTGGCGCTCGACCTGGCCGAGGGGGCGGACATGGTGATGGTGAAGCCGGCGCTGAGTTATCTGGACATCATCCGCCGGGTGAAGGAGCGGTTCCGGGTGCCGGTGGCGGCGTACAACGTGAGCGGCGAGTTCGCCATGGTGAAGGCCGCGGCCGCGAAGGGGTGGATCGACGAGCGGCGGGTGACGCTCGAGATCCTCACGAGCATCCGCCGGGCCGGCGCGGACGTGGTGCTGACGTACCACGCGCGGGACGTGGCGAAGTGGTTGAAGTGAGTGGGCACGGGGTTTCGCCGCTTGCGGCGTTGCAGGGCATGCCCTGCAACGCCGCAAGCGGCGGACCGATCACCCCGTGAGTGCCGCGTGCATCCCGAGCGCGAGCACGGTTGCCGCCGCGGCGCTAAACAGCAGCACCACCGCGCCGAGCTTCCGCGTGGCCTTCAGCTGCCACCACATCACCAGGCCCGACACGCCCCAGAAGCACATCGTGCCGGCCATCACGTCCACGACCACGGCCCAGAACCACTTCGCGTTCTGGTCGCCCGGGTAGCCGTGGGCGGTGTGGAGCCGCAACAGGTAACGCCGCCACCCCAACTCGGACACCGGCGCGGCCCCGTGTGGAGTGCCACTGACGGCGCCGGTCTGCGGGTTGTATCTCGCGGTCCACGTTCGGCCGTCGGCCTCGACGGGGAAGCTCACGTCCGGCACGGAGGTCACGGTCACCTCACCGGTCGGGAAGCCGGTGCGCTCCAGGATCGTGGGCACCGCGGTCTTGAGGCGGTCGGGCAACTGGTCGGGCAGCTTCACGCCGTCACCGGTGGGCGGGGGACCGCCGCCGCGCGGGCCGCCCTTCGGCGCACCCTTGCTCCCCTTCGTTCCGCCGACCTTCGCGGAGCCGGTGGCGAACGGGGCCTTCTCGGGCTCGACCTTCTCCGCGGCCGGCGGCGACTGGCGGACGGTGCCGCCGCCGTGCTTCACGTCGTACAGCACGCTTACCGTCCGGCCGTCCGCCTTCACGGTGGCGAACGCGAAGTCGCGCAGGTAGTTCGCCTCACCCGCGAGCTTGTACGGCGTCACCGGGGCCTGCTGTTCGTTCAGCTTCGCCACCACCGCTTCCGCGATTGCGGCGGGGCCGGGAAGGTCGTCCAGGGCCGTCCCCGCGGTCGCGGCCGGGCCGAAGGTGGTGGACGGCTGATCGGAAAAGGCGGTCGGGTGGTTGAACAGGAACGCCGTGATGCCGTACAGCACCGCCCACGGGAACAAGAACAGCCCCAAGTACAGGTGCAGCCGGCGGACGACGTGCATCACCCGCTTGTGAAACGGCCGGCGGCGGCGCGGGGCCGCCGGCACGGTAACGGCCTCATCGGCGACAGCGCCCATGTCAGTAATCCCCTACCACTTCGCCCCCGGCCCGGGTGCCGAGCGCCTGCCACGTCGCCGCCGCGACGGTGTTCCGGACGAACCCGACCGAGCCGTCCATCCGCAACACGTTGACGCCCCCGGTGTGGTAGCTCCGCGAGGTCACCACGGCGTACGTCGGGTCGGTCTGGTTGCGCCCCTCACGGCTGCTGCTCACGTCGAAGTCGTAAGTGACCCCCGACACGATGTGGGGGACGATCGCATTGGGCTGGAACAGCGTCGTGTACCCGATGTGGACGGCCCGCCCGCACACCCACTCGGTGTGCCCGGTGTCGGCGAACGCTCCGCCGGCCGTCGCCCCCGATACGTCCGCCGGGGTGGCCGGGGGCGTGGCCGGCAGCGTCGCGTCGTGGACCCGCCGCTGGAATGCCTTCACCTCGGCCATCGCCACCGTGTTGCTCAGCCCGTCGGTGTACGCGGCGTGCGGGTTCTTCAGGTTCGGGGCGAACGCCCCCCCGCCCTCGGCCCGGGTGACCGGGTTCCACACCAGGTACCGCCCGAGGTTCAAGGCGTACGTCGTCGGGTAGTGCTCCGGCTGGCCGTTCCCCGCGTTCAACCGCTGCTTGTCGTTCGGGTCGCTCGGGCACACGAGCACCGGCACCTTCAGCGCCGCGACGCCGTACGTCGGGTAGTTCGTCAGGTTGATCCCCGTGTGATACCCGACGTTGAAGTCGATCAACCGGAACACGTTTTCCCCCTCGATAAATGGGAGAATAAACGCCTGGGCCGACCAGGGCTGGGCCGCGGCCGTGCCGGTCGAGTTGGTGGACGGCGGGAAGTGGCCGTTCGTCCCCTCGTAGTTGTGGAGGGCGACCCCGAGCTGCTTGAGGTTGTTCTGGCACTTGGCCCGGGCGGCGGCCTCCCGGACCTTCTGCACGGCGGGGAGGAGCAAGCCGATCAGGATGGCGATGATGGCGATCACCACCAGCAGCTCGATGAGTGTGAAGGCGGCAGGACACAGGCGGGTGTGACGCATCGAAGCCTCGTCGGGTTTTGGAACAGGCCGGGGCCGGCGGCCCCGGCGGGTGGTTGGTACGCCCGGCGGGGTCGGTTACTTCGCGGGCACGTCCACGACCAGCGTCGCGTAGTGGCGGGCTTCCTCGTACTTCTTGTCGCCCACCGAGCCGGGGACGGCGATCACGCTCTTGGCCCACGCGCCGTACCGGCCGGGGGCGCTGAACGCCGGCGTGTGGCCGGTGGCGTCCGTCTTCACCTTCACCGACTTGCCGTCCGGCGCGATGACCGTCACCTCGGTGTCGGCCTGGGCCTTGCCGGACGCGAGGAACTGGAACTTCAGCTCCGAGCCCGCTGCGACCGGCACCAGTTCCACCGGCAGCCCCTTCGCCCCGATAACGAGCTTGTCGGCGGCGACCGGGCCGATCACGGCCTTCGGGTGGTAGGCGAGGAGGTACGCCTTCCCCTCGCCCTTCTGCATCACGCCGTAGTTGACGGAGCCGAACACGACCCGCGGGCCGGAGCCGGGGATGGTCGCGGTCAGCTCGTGCTTGCCGGGGGCGTGCGGGACCGGCACGTCCTTACCGCCGGCGTCGCGGCAGGTGAGGACGAGCCCCTTCACCTTGTCCGTCGTCACGTTCTCGTCGGGAGCCAGCTCGTCGCTCAGGACGATCACGACCTTCGACGGCTCCTTCGCGTCGGGGATGATGAATACGAAGTGGGCCTGGGCGGCGGCGAGCGTGCCGAGGAGCACGGCCGCGGCGAGCGCGGTGCGAAGCATGGGAACTCCGAAGTTAGGTAGGGGAGAGAAGCCCGGGGACGGCCGTCCCGGGGCTTTGGTGAACTCTTACTGCTTCGGGGCGGGGGCCGGGGCGGCGGTGACCGGCGTGCCGGTCTCGGCGATGCGGACGACTTCCACGGTCGCGGTGTTCCCCTCGCCGGGGCGGGCGCCGCCGATCAGCAGGGCGTTCGCGCCGTGCGGCACGAGGCGGGCGACCATCCGCGGCGTCGCCGCCTGGCCGACCTTATCCCACGCCTGGCCGTCGGCCGCGAGACGGTACACGCCGCCGGACACGGTGTTCACCACCACCCGGCCGTTCACCGTCGCCGCGGCCGGGGAGAACGACATCGCCTTCTTCCCCTCCAGCGGCAGCGCCGGGCCGGTGCTCCAGGTGCGAGTGGCGGCGTCGAAGACGTCGGTGGCCTTCCCCTCGGCGCCGAGCCCGCCGAGGACGTACACCTTCGAGCCCACGGCGGTGGCGGTCAGCGCCCGCCGCTCGAACGGCTGCGGCACCGACTCCCACTTCGGGGTCGCGGTCCCCAGGTCGAGGATCAGCGTCGTGTTGTGCCACGCCGACTTCTCGGCCTTCCCCTTCATCTGCCAGCCGCCGACGACGACGAGCTTGTCGCCGACGACGGCCACGTCGTGCGACGACCGCCCGGCCGGCAGCGGCGGCAGCGGCTCCCACACCTTCTTGGCCGGGTCGTACCGCGCGCAGTCGGTCAGCGAGAAGTTGTCGGACTTGTCGCCGGGCTCGTTCTTCGGCTGCATCCCGCCGACGCGGTAGACCTTGCCGGCGCGGGTGACGAGGTTCATCCCCTGGGCGATCGGCCCGCCCGGCAGCTCCTCCCAGCGGGTGCCGCCGTCGAGCTTCAGCCGCTGGAACGTGCCGAGCACGGACTTGGTGTCGTAGGAGTGCGTCTCGCCGGCGTGGCCGCCGTAGACGTACAGGTAGCCGTCGCACGCCGTCGCGCCGAAGCTCGACACGGCGTGCGGCATCGGCGGAAGGGTCGCGGCCTTCTCGGGCTCGGCGGCGCGGCCGACGCCGGCCAGGAGAACGGCCGCGAGCGCGGCGGTGGCAAGTCGGAACGTCATGTCGTCTCCGGTGGGTGGCTAGTTGGTGGAGGGTCGGGACGTTACGGCAGGGTCACGGCCTCGCCGCCGGCGCGGGTGCCGAGGCCGGCGAAGGTGGTGACGCTGATTGCGTCGCGGAAGAACTGCACGGACCCGTCGGCCATCACGAACCCGGCCCCGCCGGTGTGCTGGCTGCGGAACGCGCCGTACGGCGCGTCGGGGTTCCCGGCCGTCCGGTTGTTGATGCCGTTCATGGTGCCGGTGTAGTTGTAGACGTAGCCGTAGGACCACACCGGCCCGGTGTTCGACGGCACCCCGACCGGCATGAAGTCGCACTCGCCGACCATGATGGTGTTCGACGAGCCGTCCCGGATGCCGACGACCGTCACAGGGGCGTTGCCCCACTGGTCGCGCTGGGCCGGGTCGGCCGAGTACGCCCTATTGCGGATCGGCTGGATGACCCCGTCGGTCGCCTTCGTGGCGTAGCTGCCGTACCGCACCTGGTAAGCCGTCGGCGTGCCGACGCAGAACACGTAGCTCGACGGGGCGCGGGTCTCGGGGGCCCTGCCGAGCGACCCGCCGTTGGTGGAGCTCGGCGCGACCATTGACGGGCAGGTGTACGACGGGATCGGCATCTGCTGGAGCATGAAGTTCGTGAACCCGTCGCCGTCGGTGTCCACGGTGCTGTTCCGCGGCAGCTTCGGGTCCCAACGCTTGGCGACCGCGTCCTGCTCGAGGTACGGCAGCAGCATGATCCAGCCGGGGACGTAGGTGCCGGTGCTCTCGCGCGGCTGGAAGTCCATCACGGCGTACGGCAGCGTGCCGACCACGCCCTCGTAGTTGTGGCAGGCGAGGCCGATCTGCTTCAGGTTGTTGGCGCACTTGGTCCGGGCGGCGGCCTCGCGGACCTTCTGGACGGCGGGGAGGAGCAGGCCGACGAGGATGGCGATGATGGCGATCACCACCAGCAGCTCGATCAGCGTGAACCCGTGGGAACGAACGCGACGCATGGGGGCAGCCCTCCGGTTCCGGTGAACGGGATCAGGCGAGCCGCGTTGCGACGGTAGGTGAGCAGCCGGGAAAGGCCGCGTCCCGAACGTTGGCGGAGCGTACTCGGCGGGCGGGTCGGCGGGGGAACCGCGGCACCCGGTCTTGTCGCAGATGAGACACAATCTCAACAAGACGCCTTTACATTAGCCGGCCGCAGAATACAGTCAAGAACCAGCGGCGAAAATATCGCACCGATTCACTGCCCGATCGCAGTCGCGGCTTCGAATCGCGTGTACTGCTGATACCGCGTCTCACGCACGGGTGGGCCATGCCCGACCGATCCGACGACGAGCCCGACCGCGACGACACGCCGGCCGACGGCGAGCCGTCGCGCGTGTTCCGCGCCGCGGAGCTGTTCGGCGACCGCCGCGAGGTGTGGATCGAGCTGGACGGCGTGCGCTACCGGCTGCGCATCACGCGGCGCGGGAAACTGATTCTTCAGAAGTGACACACCGAAGCCCGGGGACGGCAGTCCCCGGGCTTTCCCACCTTGCTACTTCACTCCCATCGGAAGTTGCCCCTTGTAGCGGTCGCGCCGGGTTTGAGCAAAGTTCGGGGTTTCGCGGTGCCGAAACCTGTACCGACGCGACCGGCCGCACGAACTCTGTTCGCAGGGATCGCCCCCGCCCGGGGGAATCGGTCCCCGGGGGTGCGACGACGCTGGGGGGAACCATGAAACGGACCACGACCACGCTGGCGCTCTTGGCCGGGTTCGGCGGCGGGTGTACCACCCCCGACCGAGCCGAGACCCCGAACGGGAAGTTCGGAGCCGTAACCCGGCCCGCCGTCATCCCCGGCGTGCAGGGGCCGGGCGGCGAACCGGTGACCATGACCTCCGCCCGCGGAGCCATGCCCACCAGCGAGAAGAAGACCATGTTGTCGGGCGTCGTCCCCGCCGGCGGCAAGGCCGCGGGCGGCAAGGCCGCGGGCGGGAAGGTCGTCCAGGCGCACCTGCCCGCGATGTACACCGACGGCGGTGTCAAGCAGGTCAACGGCGGTGGCGGTCCGCCGGTCGGCGGCATCCTGCCGGTGCCGGGGATGGGGCCGCCCGGCGCCGTCGCCGCGGTCGGGGCGATGGTGCCGCCGTTCCGTGCGCCGGCCACGAACGCGCGCACGTCGATCCAGTTCAACGACCCGCCGGGGATGAAGATCACCTGGCAGCTGCCGACCGGCGGGTTCAACGACGAGAACGCCGGGCTGACCACGCCGAACGTGCGCTACAACTTCATGCAGGGGCAGGTGTACCGGCTCCGGCTGTCGCACCCGCGGCTGCTGCCGCGGCCGCTCTACCCGACGCTTGAGGTCGCCCCGGCGACGCCGCGGACGGTCACCTTCTTGGCGCACGCGTCGGTGCCGGTGTCGTTCTCCGAGGAGGACATCCGCCAGGCCACCGAGGGGAACCTGGTGGTGAAGGTGGTGTACCTGCCGGACCCGCAGTTCCAGGACTTCGCGGCCGTGGGCGGGTTGGAGGAGATCGTCTCGACGCGGCTGGAGCCGGGGGCCGACCCGGTGGCCGAGGCCCAGCGCCGCGGCACCATCCTGGCCGTGACGCGGCTCGGCAACATCGACCTGGAGAACCGCATCTCGCCGGCGATGACCGCGCCGCCGGGGAGCCTGATGGCCGCCCCGCCGCCGGGGGTGATGGTCGCCCCGCCGGGCGCCCCGATCCCCGGCCCGGCCGTGTCGCCGTCGACCGCGCTGCCGGGTGGCCCGGTCGGCCCGGCCGCCCTGCCGATCTCGGTCCAGCCGCGGCCGGCGGCGCGCTGAGTCGTTCGGGCGAAAGCCCGGGGACGGCCGTCCCCGGGCTTTGTAAGCGCACCACCCGAAGCCCGCGGACCGGCGTCCGTGGGCTTTTTTCGCAAGGGTTCGCCATGAACGTCGGACTGCTCACGCTGGTCGGGTCGCTCGCCGTCGGGCAGCAGCCGCTGCCGCAGCCGACCCCCGCCGCGCCGATGATGGCCGCGCCGCAGCCGGGGGGCGGCCTTCCCGTGCCGGCGCCGCTGCTGGCGGCGCGGGTGCTCGCGCCGCCGGGCGTCCGCGTCACGGCCAACCCCGGCACCGGCTTCGCCCGGATGCACGAGGCGCCGACCCTGTTCGGCTTCCGCCCCGGCTACGTCTACCGGCTCGAACTGTCGAACCTGCCGTACCAGCCGCCGGGCCGCGTGCTGTACCCGGAGATTGAAGTCCGCGGCGTGCTCGTGCCGCGCGCCGGGATGCGGTACATGGACTGGCCGGCGCCGCTATTGTTCACCCAGGCCGACCTCGACCGCGCCCTCGCCGGCGGCGTCGTGGTGAAGGCCATCTATCTCGAAGACCCCGACAAGGCGATCCCCACCGAGTTCGGGCTGGCGAACCCGATCGAGGTGCCGGCCGACTCCGAGGAGGAGGCGGTGCGCGAGGCGATCGCCAACGGCCGCCTCGTCGCCATCGTCCGCCTCGGCGGCAAGACGCCCCCCGCAGCGGAACTTCAGGCGACGGCGGTCGACGGCACCGTGCTGGCGCCGGGCGAGCGGTTCCTGCGGGCGCCGCTGGCGCCGCCGCAGTTGCCGTTCGCGGTCGGCCGGTTCTACGACCCGATTGGCGGCCCGCGCGGCCCGGTCGGCGAGTGCTTCATCGACGGCGGCGACCGCCGCGCCCCGCTCGGCATCGGCCCGGCCGGCCGACTCGGCGGACTCGACCCGACCGACGTGGGCGTCGAGTACACGCTCGACGGCAAGCGCCGCGTGACGACTTCGAACGTGGTGTGCCTGTGCGTGCCGCGGTTCGTCATTCAGCGGACGGAGATCGGGCCGAACACCCTGGACGTGCCGGTGTCGCTGGCGGCGAACGCGAACCTGGTGGCGGCGCAGTTGACCCGCGAGCGCCAGGCGGCGATGGCCGAGATCGGTCGGGAGCGGCCCGACGCGGTCGTGGGCCGGTCGCGGCCGATGGGTTATGTCGGCATCACCGGCGTCGGCTTCTTCATGGGCGGGTCGCGGCCGTCGGTCATCGGCCAGGTGGACGGCGTGGCGGTGACCGGGGCGGTGGTCGAACCCGAGGTGCTGACGTGGTACCCCGGCTGCCCGCTGACCGTGTCGAAGGTGATCGACGCCGACGGCGTGGTGCGGTCCGGCGACGTGGTGACGATCACGCTGCGGTACATCAACAGCGGGAGCAAGCCGGTGTCGGACGTGGTGGTGAGTGACAGCCTGAGCGGCCGGCTGGAATTCGTGCCGGGCTCGGCGGAGTCGGACCGCGCGGCGAACTTCTCCGCGGGCGACAACGAGGCGGGCTCGTCGGTGGTGCGGTGGGAGCTGCCCGGCGTGCTGCTGCCGGGGCAGGGGGGCACGGTGCGCTTCCGGGCGAAGGTGCGCTAATCCGCCGCTTGCGGCGGTGCAGCCTGCTGCACCGCCGACCCGTTCAGGTAGCGCACCTTCACTTCCGGTCCCGCGATGTGCCGCGCCAGGTGCCGCGGCAGGTGGCAGCGGATCACCACCTCGTTCGACTCGTCGTGGAACTCCTGCCGGTAAATCTCCGCGTGGGCGTTCAGGAACGCCAGCACCCGGCCGTTCCCGGCCGTGGTCACCACCTCGGCCTCGGCGAAGTCGGCCGCCAGCGCCTCCATCACCGCGTCCTCCAGGTCGGCGATCCCCGCGCCGGTCAGGCCGCTCACGCTCACCGCCTTCGGGTGCTGCGCCGTCAGCAGGTGGAGCCGCGTGTGGTCGGCCACGGCGTCGATCTTGTTCAGCACCAGGATCGTCGGCTTGTCGTCGCACCCGAGCTCGGCCAGTACGCTGTTCACCGCCTGGATGTGTCCCTCCGCGTGCGGGCTGCTCGCGTCCACGACGTGCAGCAGCAGCTTGGCGTGCCGGGCCTCCGACAGCGTGGCCCGGAACGACGCGACCAGGTGGTGCGGCAGGTCGCGGATGAACCCGACCGTGTCCGACAGCAGCACCCGCCCCCAGTCGCGGATGCGCCACTGGCGGGTGCGCGTGTCGAGCGTGGAGAACAGCTTGTTCTCGACGTACACGTCCGCCTTCGTCAGCGCGTTCATCAGCCGCGACTTGCCGGCGTTCGTGTACCCGACCAGCGAGACGGTGTGTTCCGAGCTGCGGCTGGCGACCTCGCGCTCCTTGCGGGCCTGCACCTCGGCGATGCGGCCCTTCAGGTCGCGGATGCGGCCGCCGACGAGCCGGCGGTCCACCTCGAGCTGCGTCTCGCCGGGGCCGCGGAGGCCGATGCCGCCGCCCTTCTGCCGCGACAGGTGCGTCCACATCTGCTTCAGCCGCGGCAGCGAGTATTCGAGCTGCGCCAGTTCCACCTGCAACCGGGCCTCGGTGGTCTGGGCGCGGGTGGCGAAGATGTCGAGGATGAGCTCACTGCGATCCAGCACCTTCACCCCGAGCGCCTGCTCGAGGTTGCGAGCCTGCGCCGGCGACAGGTCGTTGTCGAACAGGACCACGTCGGCGTCCGCCTGCTCGACCAGGTCGTGCAGTTCCTCCACCTTCCCCTTGCCGATGTAGGTGCCGAGTTGGATGTCGTGCCGCTTCTGCGTCAGCTCGCCTACGACAGTGGCGCCCGCGGTGGTCGCAAGCCCGCGGAGCTCGTCGCACGGGTCGTCGGTGGCCCACGGCCGGCCGGGGAGCGCCACGCTCACCAGCACCGCCTTCTCGCTCGAAACGGAGAACTCGGCGCGGTTCGTCTCGAATGCCTTGCTGATCGTCTTGCCTCCAACGGGGTGACCTATTGTAGAGTGGCCGCACCCCCCGGAGGAAGCACCGGACACGCGGTTTTTTCGCCGGGTTCGGCCCGCCACAACAGTTTCACCCCCGCCCACGCCCACAACAGCATCACCAGCATCGTGTCCCAGGGGTAGTTCAGGTTCGCCACCAACTCGAACGTCGCGGGGCCGACCGTGCCGTCCGGCTTCGTCCGCATCAGGCCGCCGACCACGCCGGTGGCCCGCACGTCGTAGGGGATGAGGACGTTCTCGAGGACGAGCAGCGCGAACAGGGTCGTCACCACGAACGAATTGACGTAGCCGACGGCGCGCGCCCCGGCCGGCTGGGTGGGGTCGGGTGGCGTCGTCGGCGGCGAGATGCCGAGTTGCACGACGCGGGTGCGCAGCAACCGACCCGGCTCGGCGGCGAGGGCGGCGGCGCCCATGAGGGCGAGGAGTAGGTCGTAGTACATGAAGCGGTAGCAGGTGAGGAACGCGCCCCAGAACAGGAACGCCGCCCCGAGCCCGACCGCCCGCCGGCCGCCGCGCGACAGGCCGATGAGCACCGTCGGCACGAACACGCCGGCCCACAGCGCCCACGCCAGGATCGTCGTGAAGCGCGTCTCGCGCTCCGCCTCGGGCTTCGCGAAGTCGTGCAGGAATCGGCGCGGAATCCCCTGCAAATCCCGGCTCAGGTGGATCCACGCGTCGTTCACGTTGTACAGGGCCGCGGCCTCGCGCCCGACCGCCAGCCAGTCGAACCACGCCTGGACGCCGACGACCGGGAACGTGCACACGCCGAGCGCCGCGCCGGTGCCGACCATGGCGCCGACGAACCGCCAGCGCCGCTGCACGAGCGGCACCAGGATGAACGCCAGCGCCCACACCGGCTTGAACGCGAACAGCCCCCACACCATGCCGCCGGCGACGTCGCGCTGCCGGCCCGCGAGCACCCAGCCCCACACGGCGATGGAGAGCGTCAGCGTGGGGTTCTGCGCGAGTTCGAGCGACGACCCGCAGCCGGGGAACAGCAGGACGGCACCGGTACAGACCGACCACCACACGCGCCAGCGGCTGAGGGCCGACAGCCCGAGCCCGGCCAGGAACGCGAACCCGAGGGCGAGGCACTGGAACACGTGGTAGGCCGTCCGCGGCGAGTCGATGAGCCCGATCGGGGCGTAGAAGATGCCGTGGACCGGCGGGTAGAGCGGCCCGCCGACCGCGGGGGCGGTCACCGCGTCGAACACGTCCGGGGCCACGGCGTCGCCCGCGGCGCGGCTGAGGGCGAGGGCGGCGAACGGGTTGCCGGTGAGGTCGGCGGCGAGGGGGAGCGCGGCGGCCCCGCCGACGGTCTTCCACTCCGGCGGGTCGGTGCCCATGAAGCACCACATCAGGTGGTCGGCGTCGTGACCGATGTCGTCGGCGGTGCGGGCGTGCCGCCACTCGTCGGGCGGGAGGAGGGTGTCTTCGCGCTGGGCGGGGGTCTCGTCCGCGAGCGGGTAGCCGTCGCGGAGGACGGCGCGCTGCACCTGGCGGTGGTAGAGCTGTTTGCCGTGGCCGAGGGCGATCATGCGGCCCATCACCCACTGGCCGCCGAAGTCGATCTGCGTGTGGCCGTTAGAGCCGTCGATCGGGCGGCGGACGCCGGCGGGGGTGTCGGGGGTGTTGGCGAGCCACGCCCGGGCGGTCTGGTAGCGTCCGGCGGCGAGGGCCACGACGACGACCCAGGCGGCGGCGCGCAGGAGTTTCGGGTCCGCGGCCCAGGCCCAGTAGCGCCGCGGAATCAGATAGCCATCACCCACGCCGGCCCTCCGCGCACGCGCCGCAACCCGGACAAGGTGCGGGGGAGGGCGGGGCGGGTCAAGAGGCGAGCCGCAACGGCTGCTCGATCGGCGGCGGGAGTTCCAACCGGCCGGTCTCGGCCCACGCCTCCGCGGCGGCGTTCAGCCGGTCCATCTCGGCCTGAATCCGCAGCCGGTACGGCTCCAGCTGCGCCGCCTTCAGCCCCGGCGGGACGACCATGCCTTCGCCGAGCAGGCAGCGCGCCGCGGTGAACGGCCGCGGCACGGCGAAGCGGTCCCAGCTGCCGAGCCGCCACGGCCGGCGGTGGCCGATGCCGACGCACACGACCTTCATCCCGGTCCGCGACGCCACGTACACGAGGCCCGGCTGCACCACGCGACGCGGCCCGCGCGGGCCGTCCGGGGTGACGGCCAGATGTTGAAAGGTGGAGTTCGCGCCGACCATCTTCCGCACCGCTTCGACGCCGCCGCGGGTGGACGAGCCGCACACCATGCCCATGCCGAGCGTGTTGATCAGCGTGCCGAGTAGCTGCCCGTCGCGGTGCTGGCTGAGGAGCGCGGCCACCGACGGCCGGCCGAAGTACACGGTCGGGAAGAGGAGGTATTCGTGCCAGATGGAGTAGACGAGGCGCTCGCCGGGCGGGACGAGGTTCAGGTCGCTGCCCGGCTCGAGCGCCCGGTAGCGGACGCGGAGCGAGCGGACGAGCGCGCGGGCGGCGCTGGCGGCCGCCCACCCGGCGGCCGCGAGTAGGCGCGGGTTGCGAATCTTCACGGCGTCCTGCCTCGCTCGCTACCCCGGCCACTCGCCCGAGAACACCTCGGTCGCGGGGCCGGTCATGTACACGTGGTTGTCGGCTTCCGACCACTCCACCTCCAGGTCGCCGCCCGGTAGGTGCGCCAGCAACTTGCGTCCGGTCCGGCCCGTCAGCACGCCGGCGACGCACACCGCACACGCCCCGGTGCCGCACGCCAGGGTGATGCCGCTGCCGCGCTCCCACGTTCGCATCGTCACCTCGGCCGGCGAATGCACCTTCACGAAGTGCGCGTTCACCCGCCGCGGGAACTCGGCCGCGTGCTCGATCTTCGGCCCAAGCTCGACGACCGGATCGCGGTCGTTGGCGCGGAAGTACTCGTCGCCCACGAACACCACCGCGTGCGGGTTCCCCATCGACACGCACGTCACCTCCAAACTGGCGCCGCCGACCTTGAGCGGCGCGTTCACCGGCGGGTCGCCCGGGAGCGTCGTCGGGATGTCGGCCGACTTCAGGATCGGCTCGCCCATGTTAACGCGGACGCGGCTCACCTTGTCGTTCTGAACCTCGACATCGAGCGTGAGGACGCCGCGACCCGTCTCGATCGTCAGGCGCGGCTTGCGGGCGATGCCGTGGTCGTGGACGAACTTGGCGACGCAGCGGACGCCGTTGCCGCACATCTCCGACTCGGACCCGTCGGCGTTGAACATCCGCATCCGGGCGTCGGCGCGCTCGCTCGGGCCGATCAGGATGAGGCCGTCGGAGCCGACGCCGAAGTGCCGGTCGCTGACGGCGCGGGCCAGCGCCGCGGGGTCGGCCGGCGGCCGCTGGCGGACGCAGTCGACGTACACGTAATCGTTGCCGATCCCGTGCATCTTGGTGAACCGCATGGCGTCTCCCGGGTGCGTGGCGGAATTGTACCATCCCGGCCGGGGGCGTGAAGCCCGACCTACAATGGCCCCACCACAAGGAACCCTCCGTGCTCGTGTACGAATCGACCGAACAACTCCTCGCCGAGCCGCCAGCCCGGCGCTACCTGCACACCGTGCTGCTGACCGCGCTCCGGGACAAGGCCGAGCGCGTCGAGGTGCGCTTCATGGAGGGCGAGGCGGTGCTGTACTACCGCGTGGACGGCCGCGACTGGGAACTTACACCGCCGCCGGACGACCTGTACCCGCAGCTCAAGGACGCGGTGCGGGAGGCGGCGCGGCTGGTGCCGCCGGACCGGCCGGACACGACCATCCTGTTCGGCGTGCCGGACGCCCGGTTTGAGCCGATGGAGGTCGGCTGGCTCACGTATCAGCTCGGCGGCTACTGGGTGGACGTGGTGGTACGGATCGACCCGCGCGAGCCTTACGGGTACATCCGCCTCGACATCGACGACCCCGCCGACTTCGCCGACGCCGCCGGCGACGCGCTGGAGGCGTACGCCGAAACGCTGACCGGCGACGACGTGGCGCCAGTGTAGGCGAGCCGACCGCCGTCAGGCGGCGGGTGACGATCCCATCACCCGCCGCCTGACGGCGGTCGGCTCGCCGGCGCCTCACGTCGGCACTTCGACCTTCCACGGCGGCCCGTGTGCGCCGTTGGCCGTCGGCGCGGCCGGCTCCTTCGCCGGCTTCTCGCCCGGCACCTTCGGCGGCCCGCCGATCCATTCGCTCAGAGTCTGGATCACCAGGTAGAAGATCGGCACGAAGAACACCGCCAGCACCGTCGCCGAAATCATCCCGCCGAACACCGCCGTGCCCAGCGCCTGCCGGCTCGCCGCCCCGGCCCCGGTCGCGCGGACCAGCGGCACCACGCCGAGGATGAACGCGATCGAGGTCATCAGGATCGGTCGGAAGCGCAGCCGGCTCGCCTCCACCGCCGCCTCCCGGATGGTGCGGCCTTTCAGCCGCAGCTCCCGCGCGTACTCCACGATCAGGATCGCGTTCTTCGACGACAGCGCGATGATGAGCACCACCCCGATCTGCGTGTAGATGTTGTTCTCCAGGCCGCGGAACACCACCGCCGCCACCACGCCCAGCAGCCCGAGCGGCACCACCAGAATGACCGCGAACGGCAGCAGCCAGCTCTCGTACTGTGCCGCCAGCACGAGGTAGACCAGCAGCACCGCCAGCCCGAACACGATCACCGCCTCGCCGCTGACGCGCCGCTCCTGGTACGCGATCGATGTCCACTCGTACCCCATCGACCGCGGCAGCACCTCCTTCGCCACGTCCTCCATCGCGTCGAGCGCCTGCCCGGAACTTGCCCCCGGGGCGGTCGCCCCCGAGATCGTCGCCGACGGGTAGAGGTTGTACCGGGCGATGGCCGGCGGCCCGACGCGCGGCTCCGCCGTCAGCAGCGTGCCGAGCGGGACGCGCTTGCCGGCGCGGTTGCGCACCTCCAGCCGGCGGATGCCCTCGGCGTCGGCGCGGAACTCGGACTGGGCCTGCACCCGCACCTGGTACGTCCGGCCGAACTTGTTGAAGTCGTTCACGTACACCGACCCCAGGTTCGCCTGCAGCGTCGAGAACACGTCGCTGACCAGCACCCCGAGCTGCTCCGACTTCGCGCGGTCGATCTCCAGGTAGATCTGTGGCACCCCGGCCCGGAAGGTCGTGCGGATGGCCGGCGGCGGGGCGATTTCGGGCCGCGTCTTCGCCGCCGTGTCGATCACCGCCTGCGTGCGTTCCTGGAG
>Ga0335394_10000768_pt1 | contig 35118 bp, 30 predicted proteins | sample MAT03_FD_205741 | JGI IMG/M metagenome (GOLD analysis project Ga0335394, IMG submission 205741) | Freshwater microbial communities from Lake Fryxell liftoff mats and glacier meltwater in Antarctica - MAT-03 (spades assembly) (version 2) ...
CGCCGCTATTCAACAAGACGTGGACTCGTTGGCAGAGCGCCTCTACGGCCTTGTCTGGCAACGCAGCAACGCTGGCACGATGTTCGCCGAGGCAGCCTGACCAGCCAAGGTCCTGTGTCGGAAGGCCCGTCGGCGACGCATTTGAAATCCATTTGCGAGAGGCTCGTCGTCTTTCTCATCCGGCCGTGAGGATCGCAAGGATACGATCTCTTTCCGCGATACAAGTCTTCGCGGTCATCCGTTCCAGAATTTCTCTCGCCCGTTCGAGCGCCGACCTCTTATCGCCCGTCCCGAGCATCTTCGGCATCGCCCTGACCAATACCTGCCGGAAGTCCTCCCGGCCGGGGCGGAGGTAGTGCTTCAGGACATCGAGGCGGTTACCGTGGCTCTCAGACCTGCCGCACGACATCGTAGGCCCGCCGGAACGCGTCCCGATCCGCCGGCTTGCCGGGCGGTAGCCCTTTCGCAGCTTCCGCAGCCTTCGCAGGGGCGGAGGGAGCCCTCGTGGACCGCTCAGCGCACTCGCCGAGATCGTGCCCGGCGGGGCACCACGACAGGGGCCAAACCACGCTCGATGGCGCCTTTTCGGAAGCCGCATGCTCGAACATCGGTAAACGTCCTGAAATATCGCGGACGAAGGGAGACTTGTTGAAATAAGGCGTTGAGACCGGGTGTTTTTTCAACGGCGATTCCGTTGGAACATTTTGAAGGCGCGAGACTTGGAAGAAATGGTGGCTGGGGACGGAATTGAACCGCCGACACGAGGATTTTCAGTCCTCTGCTCTACCAACTGAGCTACCCAGCCAACTGAGGGGCGCAAATAATGCCGAACCTCCGGGCCGCTGCAAGGCCGAATTCCAGATCGGCAATCGCCCATCCTCGGTCGGCTTTCATCCCGATCTGACCGCTATTCTCAGCCAGCGATCTCCTGTGCCGAGCGGTCCTTGCGCCCGACGACGCGCATCGTGCCTCGGGCCTTTTTCTTTCCAAAAGCTCGCGCCTGCCCCGACGACAGAGGTACCGCTATCAGATCATACGAGGTGTGCCCCACCACTCGAACATCCACAAAACTACCGGCGGGAAGGCGCCCCCTCACGTAGACCCGCCCATCGATGTCCGGAGCATCCGCTTCCCCGCGCGACACCGAGTATTCGCCCACGCGCTCCGGCGCCACCGCATTGCCTTCCTCCCGGATCAGGCCGTGTTCCCAGGAGAACACGTTGGCTTGTCGCAACTGCTCGTCGCGTGCCGATCCTTCGACCAACACCCGGATCGTTCGCCCCATGAAGGCCGCCGAAACCTCTTGCGCCACTTCATGCTGGGCCGCCATCGCCCGCTCCCGTCGCTTGGTTCGCATGGACGGCGGGACCTGCTTCTCCATCCGCCCTGCGATTGTCCCTTGTTCCTGCGAATACGCGAAAACACCCAACCGCTCGAACTTTGTCTCGGCAATGAAATCCAGCAGAGTCTGGAAATGGGCCGCCGTTTCTCCGGGAAACCCCACGATGAAGGTGGTCCGGATCGCAATGCCCGGAATTCCCGCCCGAATCCGCTCTATCAGATTCCGGATGTAGGTGCCATCGGTCTCCCGTCGCATGCGCGCAAGCATGTCGTCATGGATGTGCTGCAATGGCATGTCGACGTAACGCGCCACCTTCGGACAGGCCGCAATGGTCGCGATCAACTCATCGGTCCAGTGGGCCGGATGTGTGTAAAGAAGTCGGACCCAGAAATCGCCCGGCAAAGCGTTCAGCTCCTTCAACAGCGTGCAAAGCGTCGTCGCATCCGCAGCCAACGCTTTGGTCGCCGCCCGAAAACGGTCGGGCGATGCGATGGCCCGACTGGCATTGGGCCGCAGATCCAGGCCGTAGTAGGTGGAGTCCTGCGAAATCAGGTTCAACTCTTTCACCCCGTCCGCAATCAACCGCTTCGCCTCTTCCACAATGTCCGCCTGCGGACGGCTCCGGTGCGATCCGCGCATGCGCGGAATAATGCAAAAGCTGCACGGGTGATTGCAGCCCTCGGCAATCTTCACATAGGCGAAATGCGCCGGGGTCAGGCGGAATCTCGGGGTGTCCCAGTGTGGGACGTACTGAGGCCGAACATGGACCTCGATCGAAGCCTCACCCACGAGCGTCGCTGGTTTCGAACTCGCGACACGGGATGCCGCCATCGTGGTGCGTGTGCGACCAAATTTGGGGGTGCCCCGCAGGACCTCGTCGTCGTGTCCCGACGCCGGACTTCCCTGGCCTGCCGGACGGGATTCGTCGATCTCGGCCAGGCGCTTTGCGACCGCACCTTTGCGACCTCGGATCCCGTCGGACAACGAACTCTGTTTGGCGGCGCGTCCCGCGATCGCCTGGTCAACAATGCGGCCCACTTGTTCGACCTGATCAATGCCCATGAATGCGTCAACCTCGGGCATCAGCTTGGGCAAATCGTCTCGAAAACGCTGAGGGAGACACCCCGAAACGATCACCGCTTGATCGGGCCGCCGTTGTTCCCGCAGTTCTGTCGATTCCAAAATCGTGTCGACGCTTTCTTCCTGGGCGGCGTCGATGAACGAGCACGTATTCACGATCAAGGCGTCGGCCTGGGTCGGATCGTTCACGATCTCGACACCCTCCTTGAGCAGGGCGCCAAGCATGATTTCCGCGTCCACCAGATTTTTGGCGCAGCCCAAGGAGATGAGTCCAACACGGCGCGGGCGGTTGGCGGAGTTCGTTGAGGGAACGGAGGGGCCGGTCACAGGCTGGACAGCGTAGACGGCCTTGCGTGAAATCCCAAGCGCGGCTTCGGCAAGATGAACGCCAGCCTTGGCCTATTCCCGGCCTTGATTGTACTTCACGCAGCTGCGAGTGTCTGAGCTCCTTACATCTGAGATGACGTACGTATCGCCCGCAACGGCTAGACACCCCGACCTTCCGCCGGGTCCCGCCGAAGAACTGGCGTCCGTCGGGCGAGCGCTGCCTGGAAAAACCGTTTTTCTGGTCCTGCTCGGAGCGTGGTGCCTGCTTTTCCATTGGTATGGCAACGCGACGTTTGGATATGTCGATACGTCCTCGCTCTTCGGCTGGCTCAACTATTCCTACGCCAATTCCCAGGATGACGAGATGGGGCGGTTCATCCCGTTCATTGTGCTTGGCCTCTGCTGGTGGAAACGCGACGAACTGGTGGAAATCGCCAAAGCGCCCTCGTTTGCGGGCACAGCCATCGTGGCGTTCGCCCTGGCCATCCACCTGTTAGGCTTCCTGGTGCAACAAACCCGACTGAGCGTGGTCGGCTTCTATTTGGGCATCTATGGGATGCTCGGCTGCGTCTGGGGCTCCCGCTTCCTCCGAGCGGCGTTCTTCCCCTGTTTCCTGTTCGCCTTCTGTGTGCCCTTGGGAACCCTCGCCGACACGATCACCGTGCCGCTCCGAATGGTGGCAACCACAGCTACCGCCTGGGTTAGCCGCTACATCCTGGGAGTCGCCCTTATTCAGCAGGGCAACCAGATCTTTGATGTTCAGGGAACCTTCCAGTACGAAGTCGCCGCCGCCTGCGGCGGTCTGCGAAGCCTGACTGCCACTCTCGCCCTGGCGTCGATTTATGCGTTTATCGCCCTCGATCGTGATCGAGCCTGGAAGAAAGTCGTGATGATCCTCTCGGCTCTGCCGCTCTCCGTGGCCGGAAACACGCTTCGCTTGGTCCTGATTGTGATCGCCGCCGAGGCGTTTGGCCAGAAGGCGGGGAATTGGGTCCACGATAGTTCAATCCTGAGCCTGCTTCCATATATTCCTGCATTCCTGGGACTTGGAGCACTCGGATCTTGGCTCAAGTCCAAGCCGAACTCTACCCCTCTACCCCTGAATAACACCCCCCAACCCGAGCCCTCATGACACGTTCCAAGCACTGGCTTGTGGCTGCGAGTTGCATCGTATTGATGGCGACGGCCGCGGGTTTCCTGAACCAACGGGCCCGAATGGGGCATCGCCTCGGGAAACCAGGCTTGGTGGTCGCGGCAGTCCCGCTCCCGGGCGAAGACGGAAAGCCGGTGACGACCCACAGTATTGCGTTGCCTGACGCAGTGCTGGACTTCCAGTCCAAGCCGCAGCCTGTCACCAAGATGGAACTCGACTGGCTGCCTCGCGACACAACGTTCGGTCGGCGGCTGTACACGGCTCAGGACGGTTTTCAGGCCCAGGTGACCGGCGTGCTGATGGGCACGGATCGGACCAGCATTCACAAACCTGAGTTCTGCCTGCCATCCCAGGGATTCAGCATCCTTCGCAGCACCCGCGCGGAGATCATCATCGACCGGCCGCACCGTTACTCCCTGCCCGTCATGCGGCTCGACGCCGTGCGCGAAGGGCGGCTGGCAAACGGCCAGGTGTCCCGCCACGGTGCGGTTTACGTCTATTGGTTCGTTTCCGAAAACCGCCTTTCCAATGATCACATTGAGCGGATGCGCTGGATGGCCATGGATCTCGTCCGCACTGGAGAACTCCAGCGCTGGTCCTACATCGGCTGCCTGGCGGCCTGCCAACCGGGCCAGGAGGACGCCAGCTACCGACGCTTGGAGCGACTGATCCAGGCGATCGTACCCGAATTTCAGACAGCGTCGGGTCCGGCTCTCTCGGTCTCCGAGCCGCCCGACGCCGGTCACTCCACCGCCCAGGCAACCCAAATCGCGGAAGCGACATCCAACCGTTGAATTTGCCGCTTCGTTCGCTCTAACGTCTCGCGCACTACGCTTCAGTTCGCAGCCTCATGCTTCGTCGTCAACGGATCATTCGAAACCGCATCCACAAAGTGGTGGATGGAGCGCTGTTTGCCGTGGGGTTCTACCTCGCGTTCGTTCTCCGCTCCAACGCCGAAGCCCTGGGCGACTGGCTGATGAGGTTTTTCGAGTTGTTTGGTGGTACCCGGGAAATCCAACCGCTGAACCAGTACCAGCTGTACGTGGTCCTGGCCGTGCCCGCCGCCATGGTGCTTCTCGCCCATTACGGGTTCTACAACCGACCTCTGGTCTCCACCCGGCGTCAGACGGCCTTCGCCCTGTTTAAGGTCTGCACCGTCCTCACCATCGGCGTCATCATCATCATGTTTTTGACGCGCGAACAGCTGGCGCGCGCCGTCATCATCCTTTTCGGCGTCTTCAGTTTCCTGCTGGTCATGGTCAAGGAGGAGTTCGTCCGCTGGTGGATTCGAACCGGACTCGAAAAAGGCCACTACGAGCGCCGTTTGGTACTTGTGGGCACCCCCGACGATACCGCCGTCCTGCGCGAGGATCTGCGGGAACGCGACCGGCACGGCATCCGGATTGTCGGTGAAATCGACGTCAACGATTTCCCCATCGATTCCCTCGTCAATGTTCTGCACGAGCAATCCCCCAGCGGCGTCATCCTCGCAGCCCGCAACACCGTCTTCGGACAGCTTGAGAAGGTCATCCAAGCCTGCGAACTGGAAGGCGTCGAGGTCTGGTTGATCGCGGATTTCTTCAAAACCCAGATCTCCCGTACCACAGTGGACGACCTCTACGGACGACCCATGATGGTCTTCCGGTCCACCCCCGAGGACTCCTGGCAAGGCGTGGGGAAACTCGCCGTGGACGCCGTGGGCGCCATTGTCCTGATTCTCTTCTCCTCTCCCATCATGGCTTTGGCCGCGTTGGCCGTCCGTATCACGTCGACCGGCCCGGTGATCTTTCGCCAGCAGAGGAGTGGCCTCAACGGACGACCGTTCACCATGTACAAGTTCCGCACCATGGTGACCGACGCCGAACAGCGCAAACAGGAGCTGGCCGCGTTCAATGAAATGAGCGGTCCCGTCTTCAAGGTCACCAATGATCCCCGGATCACCCCGGTTGGGCGCTGGCTCCGGAAGTTCAGCCTCGATGAGTTCCCCCAGCTCTTCAACGTCCTCCGCGGCGAAATGAGCCTGGTCGGACCCCGCCCACTCCCCGTCGATGAGACCCGTCGTTTCGACGACTTCGCGCACCGCCGCCGGTTGAGCGTGAAGCCCGGCCTGACCTGCCTCTGGCAGATCAGCGGACGAAGCAATGTCCGCGACTTCAAGGAATGGGTCCGGCTGGATCTCGAGTACATCGACAACTGGTCGCTTTGGCTGGACTTCAAGATCCTCATCCAGACCATTCCGATCGTCCTCAGGGGTAGCGGTGCCAAGTAGAGGGGGATCGTCCTGCACCTTTCTGACCGTCCCCCCACCCAGCGCATTCTGTCTTGGCCTCACGACTCAATTGAGGGTTGGATTCGAGGTCGATGGTCCAAGCCATGAAGATAGGCCGTCACGGCAACTCGGCAGGTAGGTGGCTGATGCCGATGGACCGTCCGTCGGTGACCCTTGAAGGCTTCCAATCTTGGGTCATCGAATCGCACTTGCCTGAGTTGGTTCAGTCTCCGTCCTCCCCATGAAAACAACCGCACCTTACCACCCCGCCACGTGGCTCACCCTCGCCCCCACCACCCGTCAGTGGCGAAGCATCGCCGCATCGCTGGTCCTGGCATCGTGTGCAGGAGCCGTGTCAGGCCACGCCGCCGAACAGTCACTGAACGGGCATCGATTCACTCTGCCCGACGGATTCACCATCGAAGTGGCTGCGGGCAACGAACGCGTCCCACGCCCAATCGCTGGAAGTTTCGACGACGCCGGACGCCTGTACGTGACGGATTCGTCCGGTTCCAACAAACCACCCGCGGAGCAACTCAAGGATCCCCAAAGCCGCATTCTGCGACTGGAGGATTCCGACGGCGACGGACAATTCGACAAGACCATCGTCTTCGCCGACAAGGTCATGTTCCCTCAGGGCTGCCTTTGGCACGATGGCTCCGTCTATGTCGCTGGCCCGCCCAGCATTTGGAAGTTCACGGACACCGACGGCGACGGAAAGGCGGACCGTCGCACGGAATGGTATCAGGGGAACATCCTCACCGGCTGCGCCAACGACGTCCACGGGCCCTACCTCGGTCCCGAGGGAATGTTGTATTGGACCAAAGGCGCGTTCGGACGATTGAACCTGAAGGACCGCCACGGTCGCGCCATCCAGGACCGTTGCGCCCATATTTTTCGCGCCTGGCCTGATGGCTCCGGGCTCGAGAGCGTCATGTCAGGGGGCATGGATAACCCGGTTGAAGTGGCGTTCACCTCCCACGGTGAACCCATCGTCATCAGCACGTTCATCGACCTCAGTCAGCCCGGACGAAGGGATGGCCTCGGTCATGCCGTCTACGGCGGTGTCTTTGGCAAGAACAACGACGTCGTCGACGAACCCATGGTCCGTCGCACAGGGGACCTGATGCCGACGATGACCCATTTCGGGCCTGCGGCTGCCTGCGCGTTGACCCGGTACGAAGGAGACGGCTTCGGTCCCGTCTACCGCAATAATCTGTTCGGCACTCTCTTCAATCTCCGAAAAGTCACCCACCACCAACTCAAGCCTTCCGGGTCCACCTTCACCACCGTCGACAACGATTTTCTGGTCTCGGATCAGACGGATTTCCATCCCACCGACGTGTTCCAGGACGTCGATGGCTCGCTCCTGGTGGTCGACACGGGCGGTTGGTACAAGCTTTGTTGCCCCAGTTCCCAACTGGCGAAAGCGGATATCCTCGGCGCCATCTATCGGGTGCGGCGCTCCGGCGCACCCACTTTAACGACCGCGGCCCGGAAGGCCGGCTACGCCAAGATCGTTGCGCCGCCTTCGTTCGACGACGACGCGGAATCCGCCTTGAAGCGCGAAGCCATCGCTGCCCAACCCACGTCTGGCGCCAGGTTCCAGAACGCGCTGATCGAACACGCCCCCCAGTCTGCGACCTCGGCGACCTCGGCCAGGCTCGCACGAATCGCGGCCGAAGGCCTCGGTCGCCTTCGCGATCGGGGAAGCGTGGAGACCCTGTTTGAGGCTATCGCATTGACGAACTCGACAACGGGCGGTGCTGACCGGTTTCTGGAGCACAGCCTGATGTTTGCCCTGATCGAGATCGGAGACGCCGCGGCCGCCCGTAAACAACTCCAATCACCGAATCTGGCCCGGCGACGAGCAGCACTCCTCGTGCTGGAACAGTGCGGCGAAACATCTCCCTCCACGGTCGCTGAGGTCCTGCCATTCCTCAACGCATCGCCGGGCCCGCTTCAAGACGCCGGCCTCTGGGTCGCGCGACGCCACCCCGAATGGGGCGGTGCGCTGGCGTCCCATATCCGGTCCCGCCTGACGACCCCCGAAGTCAGCGCCTCAGAAAAGGGCTCCTGGGAATCCATGTTCGACCTGCTAGCCCGTCAGACCGAAGGCCAGACCCTTCTGGCAGAAGCGGTGATTCGGCCAGAATTTCGGGAACAAACCCGTACCGCGGCCTTGGTGGCGATGGCCCAAAGCGGCGCGAAGAATCTGCCGGCTGGATGGCGGGATGCCGTGCTGGCTGGACTTCAGGGTGAGGGTCCAACCCTCGCCGCCGCCGAATCGTCCCCACTCGGCGCCGCTCTCCGTGCGGTTCGCTCCCTCCCATTTCCCAAGGAGGGAGACGCGGCCGTGATCGAGCAACTGCGTCGTGTCTCGGGGGATACCTCGTTGCCGTCAGCCCTCCGAATCGAAGCCCTGACAGCCCTCCCCGGCGGAAGCACCGTGAGCGCGCCGGAGTTGGCCATTCTGCTGGAGCGACTCGCCCCCAATCTTCTCCCTGGAGAACGCCTCGCCGCGGCAACCGCAGTGCAGCGCCTGAAACTGGACGCCTCCCAGCGCCTGAGCCTCGTTCCCAGCCTTTCGACGGCCGGCCCGATCGAACTGCCGCGCTTAATCGCCGCATTCGCTCCCGGCGGCGACGCGACCCTGGGGCGTCAATTCGTCGATGCCCTGAAGGAATCTAAGGCGATCCGGTCCCTCCGACCCGATGACCTGAAGCCGGCCGTATCGGCCTTCCCTGATGAAATCCAGGTTGCCGCCCTCGCCGTGATCACCTCAGCTCAAACGGACGCTTCCCAGGACCGACTCCGACTCGACGCCTTGCTGGTGGAGATCGGAACACTCACCGGGGAAGTTCGCCGGGGACAAGCGCTCTTCAACAGCCCCAAGGCCGCCTGCGCATCCTGTCATCGTCTGGGTTACCTGGGAGGCGATCTTGGCCCCGATTTGACCTCCATCGGGACATCCCGCACCGAACGTGATCTTCTCGAAGCCGTCGTCTATCCCAGCGCCAGCTTCGTTCGAAGCTACGAGCCCTGGATTGCTTCGACCACCGACGGCGAGGAATACAGCGGCGTTCTTCGGCGTGACACCCCGGAAGAAATCGTGCTGTCGACGGGACCAGGAGCAGAGACCCGGATTGCTCGATCCCAGATGTCGGAGCTACGCCTCGGCAGCGTCAGCACGATGCCAGCGGGCCTTGACGAGCAGCTCTCCAAGCAGGACTTGGCGGATCTCCTGGCCTTCCTGAAGAACACAAAGTGGGGCGTCAACTGACCGCCCGAATCACGTTGCTGTAAGTCGAAACAGTATCACCGCCTGAATGGCGATGATTCCCCCCAGAAGCGTCCAGAAAACAACGCTCCAGGTGACAAGGGACTTCCGTCGAACCGGCGAGAGCACGAAGCGGAGAAGTTGATTCCCAACATCAATGACATCCCCGTTACGAAGTCGATGCCGCTGAAAAGGGCGCCCTTCAACCCGGGCCAAGGCGCCATCACCCACCTCGACAAACCAACCCTCCACAGGATCGGATCGAACGATGAGGTGACGATCAAAAACGCCGGGACCCGTCAGGGACAACCCGGAGCTAGAAGCCCGACCCACGATCCACGGTGTCCGTGGGATGTCTACGATCCGGGGGGGCTCCCCGGGGTGTTGGACGACGACCTGGAAAAGCCCCACGTGATGGACTCCGGTCACCGTCCAAAAGGACTGCGCCGAGGTACAAAAATCCGGTCACCCGGAACGATCGGCACATCCAGCGTCGGATTATCCTTTGCCTTACGAGCGTCGATCACCAACTGCTCCCCTGTGTTACGCACAAGCTCAACTCGTCCGCGCGCGGCAAAGTCCGTAAAACCCTGGGCGGCGGCGATTGCCTGCAAGAGCGAAATCTCGCCCTCGTACACGAATCGATCCGGTCGGCGAACCTCGCCGTCCACGTAGAAAACTCGGCGCTCTGTTTTGACAGTGACGGTCAGCCGCACGAAGTACTTGGGAACATAAGCGTCCTGAATCTCCTTCTGAAGTTGGCCAGGTGTCTTGCCTTCGGCCGGCAAATTTCCGATCAACTGGAGATTGATCGTTCCATCCTCCTTGATCCGCTCGTCGACGTCCGCCGGCGGTGTCGGAATGCCCGAGAAGACGATCTGAACCAGATCGCCTTTGCGAAGGGCATCCGGCAACGAGGGCGTCGAACGTGCCCCGACTCGTGCCGGGCTGCCGTTGGTCGAAGGCGACTTCGACCCGGAACCCCCGCAACCCGCCAGCAGAGCCGCCACCGCCACACACCCAAGGGTTCGAATCCAAGCGCCGGTCCGGCGCAAAAAGAATGACAACATGGTCTTCGGCTCCGACTCAGTACTTTTTCTTGAGGTCGATCCGCGACAGCTCGGTCGAGCCATTCTTACCCTTCTCGGTTTTACCGTCGAGGGCTTCGTCTTTGTCGCGGGTCTGGTAGTAATCGTAGTAGTAGCCGCTGTAGTAGTAGTAGTTCTCGTCCTGCGACATATTGATATTGTTGAGGACGATACCCACCAGATAACCGCCGACCTTAGAGACCATCTGCTTGGCGCGGAGGGTCATGGCTTGCGGGTACTTGCGGTACTGGATCACTTGCAGGGAGATATCGACTTCGCTCGCCAACACGACGGCGTCGCTGACACCCATGATCGGCGGCGAATCGAAGAAGACGAAGTCGTAGCGCCGTTTTACTTCGGCGATCAAGTCCTTCATCTGCTGTGAACTAAGGATGCCCATCGAACTGCTCGGTAACTTGCCACTGGGCAGGAAATCAAGCGTCGGCAGGGAAGAAGTCTGAATAACTTCCTCCAACTTATTCTGGCCCAGCAGCACATTCGTAAGTCCCTGGGTGTTCGAGACCTTCAGGAACTTGTGCATGCTCGGCCGGCGCAGGTCGGAGTCGATGATCAGCACCCGGTTGCCGTTCTGGGCGAACACGACGGCCAAATTGAACAGGGTCGTCGATTTGCCTTCGCCAGCGCCGCCGCTGACGATGGTGATCGTGTTGAAGGTCTCGTCTTTGCGTGTGAACAAGACGTTGGTTCTCAGAACCCGATAAGCTTCGGCGTGAGGGCTGTCGGGACCTTCATCCAGCAAGGATCCGACATTCTGCGGGATAACGCCAACGACCGGTGCGCCGAGGGAACGTTCCACGTCATCGATGGTCTTCACTGACGTGTCGAGGTACTCGATGAAGAAGGCAAGTCCAACGCCAACCACGAGCCCCACCACCACGCCGAACGCGATGTTCAACGGGATGTTAGGTTTGACAGGCTTCAGCCCTTCCTCGGCGATGTCCGTGATCTGGACCAGTGAGCCACGCGGGATTTTGCTGTCGAAGCGTTCTTGGGCCAGCTTTCGACCGAGCACATCAAGCATGATCCGTTGGTTCTCAACATCGCGCTTCTTTTCGTAGAACACGCGGTATTCCTTGCCGCGCTTCAGATCTTCCTGTTTGGCGCTGTCGACCTCCGAGTCCAGTTGGGCCAACTCATCCTTAGCGGCTCCCACCTGGAGCTTCAGGGAACCGAGAATACCCTTCACGCGGTCCTGCACGTCCTGCTCGAATCGCTCCAACATCTTCTTGGCGGTCTTCATGTCCGGATGATCGTCAGCCAAGGTCGTGGTCAGGCGCACCAGCTGCTGCCCTAACTCCACTTCCTTCGCCAACGCATCCATCAGGAGTGCATCATCGCGATACAAGGTCGGCAACGTGTTGCGCAACCCCGCCTGGTCCAACTTCATCAACGCGTCCAAGGTGGATCCAAAACGCGCGAGGCGACTCCGCACTTCCGTGCGCAGGCTGTCCACCCGCCGGACGGCATCCGCCTCCATGCTCCCTTGACTGAAGGAGTCCATCATCAAGTCGGTGATCACGAATTGCTCCCGAAGAACATCCAACTCCTTTTGCTTCTCGTCGACCTTGCCCTGCTGGTCGGCAATTGCCTCGCCAATCTTGGAAATGCCCCGCACCGCCATGCGCTCACGCTCCGACAACCGGCTTTCCTTATAGACGTCCGCAATTTTGTTCGCGATCTCGGCTGCCTCGGACTTATTCCGGCTGTACACGCGAATCTCGATCATCGTCGTGTTACGAAACTGCCGGACGTCCAGCTTATCCTTGAGGATCTCAAACGTTTCGGGAGTCTTCAACGTGCCCTGGCTGAGATATTCCTTCGACCATCGCTGATTCAGACTCAGATCGTCGATCACCTGATACAGGTTCGTCTTCGCCTGGATCACCTCAAATTCGGTCTGCAAGAAGAACATGTCCGGCGGACCCTGTGACGACATCTGGCCCAGCAACGGCACATCGGCGGTATCCTTCTCGACCTTGATACGGGTCGAGCTCATGTAGGTCTCCGGCAGCATGTAGGTCACGACGGTTGTCGTGATCACCACCAGGAGGAACACCGCGATAATGACCGTTTTGCGGATCCGGATGATCCGCCAGTAATCCAGAAAATGTAACTTGGAGTCCGAAGGCTCCGGAGCCTTGAAGTTATCCATAAAAAAGAAGGGAGGCTAGAAATGGACTCCAGCCTCCCTCCGACTGCAAGTCAAGATAGGGGAAAAATCCCGGTCCGCCTAGAACTGTCCGCGAACACCCAGAAATACGCGGTTACGGGTGTAAGAACGGCCGGAACTATCGGAATCCAGACGGTCGTAGTTATAACCCGTTTCCAATGCAAGGTACTGGTTGAGATCGTACGTCAGGCTGACACCCAACAGGTACACACCTTCACCGTCACCGTCATTCACGCCGCCGTTGAAGGAGCCAAACTGGAGTTGGGCCGAACCGCGGGCCGTCAACTGCTCCGTCAACTTGTGGCTGACCGTACCGTAGGCCACCGCAGTTTCTTGATCGACAGTGTACGGGATCGTCTCGGTCGCCGAGATCGGACCCAGCATGTCCGTACGATTCCGGCCGTAGCGAGCGCCCACGCGGAAGAAACTTCCCTCGGCGTATTCAAACGTCGAGCTGATATCTCCGAATCCATTCCATTGATCCGGCTCATTCTCGATTCCGTCGTACGTCACGTTCTGCGCGCCGCCACGGACGGAGATAAAGCAATGCGGGGAGACCGTGTAGTCGACGCCCGTGATGAAATAATGGGAATAGCTGTCACGCGAATCGGACATCAGCGTGCTTCCAGGAACGATGGCCTCGTCACCCGAGAATCCCACTGTTTCGTACCAGTAGCCCAAGATACCCGCGAGTGTCGGCGTCAGCGTCCAGCGCGTCTCACCCTTGATCAGGTGCTCCACGCGATCCAGGAGGGCGGAGTAGCTGCCGGCACCGGTCTGCTCGAACTCATAGAACGTGTTGCCGTAGCCCACCTCAAGACCCACTAGGGGAGTGAACTGCCCCACATATTTCACTTCGCCCAGGTTGCGGATGTTGGTCCCGTCTGCGCGCAGCAACGTAATCGCCCCTCCACGATCCAGGAGCGTCGGCTCGCTGGTGAAGGAGAAGTTGTCACTGAAGCGGAGGACGTGATTCTCGGTGAGCATGTACTCGCCGTTTGCGTCGGCCATGAAACCATGGTCCCACGGATCATCATCACGGTCTTCAAACCAGCGTCCGGAATAGTAACCCGAAAGCTTGACGATATATTGCTCGCCTTGATGGCCAACATCGAACCCCGGCCGAACTTCAAAGCCAAAGCTTTCGCGGGCCAAATCTTTCGGGGCGATCGTGTGGTTGTCGTCGTAGAATCCGCGAAGGGCGGCGCTTACATGCCACCACTTCGAGTCATCGACCGCTACCGCTTGGGCAGCACATTGGGTCTGGAATCCAGCAACGGCAACTGCCGCCATGCCCGCAGTCGTTAGGATGTTCTTCATAAATGACTGAAAACTTGTCAGTTAACCCGCTTCGAGTCGCTGAAAAGTGCCCCTTCTGTATGCCTTACAGTTTCGAGTGTCAAACCAATTTCTGACCGCTCGCCAGGCTCTCCAAAAAAGTCACTACCGGAGGGATCACCCGACCCCACCGAAACGCCCCGGATCGCCGCCACGCCGCCTCGCGGACCCGCTGATACCGTGCCTCTTCACCCACCAGCCAGGCCACCGAATCCGCCAGAGCTTCTGGGGTCTCCGCCGCGCTCACACAACCCGTCTCTCCGTTCACCGTCGAATCCACCAAGCCCCCCACCGGGTACACCACCGCAGGCGTCCCCATCGCGTTGGACTCGATCACATTCAGGCCCCAGCCTTCGCGCACCGAAGGGTGAACCAACACGTGGCACTTGGCCAGGGATTCCAGTTTCTCTTTCTCAGGCTGATAGCCTGCGAACCGCACCCACCGGTCCAAACCCAGTTCTCCCACCAATTTCTGCAGCGCCGGCATTTCGCTCCCGTCCCCCACGACCGTCAATTCGGCCGCCTTTCCGCGCTCCCGGAGCCGACCCACACAGCGCACCGCGTGGTCCACCCGTTTGTTCGGCGCCAGTCGCGAAACCGTCACCAGCTTCACCGGACCCGTGACCGGCTTGGGCAACAATTCCTCCAACGGCTCCACATCCACGCCATTCGGAAACACGTGCACCTCGCGAACCCCATGCCGAACCAATCCTTCGCGTGTCGATTCCGATGGCACCCAAAAGGGAACCCGCCGGTAGAGCCAGTGAGTCCACCGCTCCTGAATCCGGCCCACCTCACTCGTCGGCCTCCGATAGAACGAACGCCAAATCGGGCCCAGCACTTCGTGGATGTACGCAACGCAATGGGTTCGGCTCCACCACGGCGCATACCACGGGATGCCATGGTGTTGATCAATCACCAGGTCGAACTTCGGCTGACTCCGATACCAATGGCGCGCTGCGATCACCGAGGAAAACACCCCACCCGAGCGGTGAATGCGAATGCCATCGATGCACTCCTCGGGCGGGGCCCCGGGAAAATCGAAGGCGAACCAATCCACCTCATGACCCCCCGCGGCCAAGCCGCGAAGAAAAGCGAGCGACACGCGCTCGGCTCCCCCCGCCAGCGGGTTGCGGGGGTCCCGCCAGTTGAGCATCAGGAATCGCATCCAGTCCGAATTTCCTCGTGACCCCCTAAACCCCACACCCGACCTAACGGGACGTCGACGACTCCGCCTCCCCTTCACCCAGAGCGAGCCTCTTCAATGCATCAAAGTCATGATACCCGACCACCACGTCACGGAGGATTCCTGATTCATCGATGAAGAAAGTGGTGGGTATCGATCGAATGCTCGCATAGGGCTCGGGCAGATCCACCTCCGACACGCTGGCGATCGAGTACGGCACGTCGTGGGTTTCGGTGAATTTCTTCAGAACCACGCGATCTTCCTGGCTCAAGCCGACCACTGAAAGCGTCTCGCCGCCATTTTCGAGCTGCAACTTTGCGAGATGAGGAATCTCCATCACGCACGGGCCGCACCACGTTGCCCAAAAGTCCAAAACGACACGCTTTCCACGCAGGTCAGATAACTTCAGCCGGGTGCCGTCCAATTTCGTTACCTCGAAGTCAGGCGCTGGCTTCCCCACCCAGGCGCCATAGCCCACCGCTCCCGAGCCGTGCTCCAAGCCCGTCATCATACGAGGCAATGCCAGGGCGTAGAACGCGGCGAATCCGACAGAGCACAGAATGCCTACGATCGAAAAACTGACTCCGGCCCACCCCATCGACCGAGCGTTAGCGCTTCTTCGAAGGTGAACCAGCCCCAGCACCAACCCGACGAACGCGAGCAAGGCTCCCAGAACCACCACGCTCCCCGCCAATCCCAAGATCCCCAGCACCAGCGACGCCATCGCCAACCGGGGCGTGCGTCCCGGAACCGCCCCCGCTCCCAAACCCGGGATTGTCGAATTCATAGACCGCACCGTAGCGCTTTCGCAACCTGGATGGCGAGGTCGGACCCATCAGGCCTCAGCGAACCCGAACCCGCGCATAGTGGATCGAGTTCTCGCTCCCCGAAATCGTTCCGAGCAGATCGAGATACTCGGACGGCTCCGTCCCCGATCGCGGTGTGGCTGTGAAGAAACTCGTGAATGGCTTGGCGAATGGAATGGCGACACCGAGCCCCCAGGCACCTTCGGAATTCAACTCGGCGATTCGATTGCCGCCGTTCGGTCCAGAGAGGTGGGTGAGGACCAGGAGGCGCCCATCCCGTGTCGAATGAAACCGAGCGGCGGTCGTCACCGTGCCCGGGTGGTCTTCGGTCGACTCCGAGAGCGTGCGACGAACCCCCAGTCGGCCGCCATCGATTCGGACATGCCGGAGGGAGTGGGACTGTTTGGCTTCCGGAAAAAACCGCGCCCGCAACCGCTCGTCGATCGCCCGTTCGGTCCACAGCAACTGCACCGCGCCGCCGGGTTCGATCCACAGGTCGCAGGGCCAGACCGCACCGCCCGTTTCGTCGCGACTGGCGACTTCGACCCACGGGCGAAAGCCTTCGCGGGTCACATCCGATGTCCATGTGTAGAAGAGCCGGCGGAAGTCGTAGTCCCAGTCCTTGCCGGTCAGTTCTTTCTTGAAGTTACGCCAGGCCGGGTTCGGTTCGAGAATATCGCTGACACCAAAAAAGTGAACGGCGCGATCGCGCAGGCCGACCGTGGGGTAGCAGGTGCGAACGGGCTGGGGCTTTGCGTACTGCGCCCCCCAAGGCCACTCCAATCGGCCCCGCCCCGCCCATTGCCCGTCACCGTCGCGAAAGACCCATTCGGCATGGGTGTAGTCGATGTTCTGAAATAGAATCGAGCAACCGCGTCGACCGTCTGCCGCGAAACTCCGATAGCTGTGCTCGGTGAACCGAGGTGTTCCTTCCCACTCGGGAAACCACCGGTCCGGCTGTGCCGACGCTTGGGTTGTGAAACGAAACACTTCCGGCCGCGCCGGACCACCCCCTTCACGCTCGGGGGGTGAGAGCGTGGGATTCGCGGACACCAACACCGAGCCATCCCCTGCCACCACCAGCGGCGAGGGCTCGCGCGTCCGCCCTGATTCATCCACGTACAATCGTTTCCAACCGTCCCGATCCCGGCGCCACAACACCCATCGGCAATTGTTCAGCGGCTTCGCGCCCGGAATCGTCTCGAGCCCGGTCGCGTAGACCACATCGCCGACCCGGGCCAGCGAAGTCGACCCGGCGCACCACATCGGCCCGGCTCCGTTGTTCGCGGGTGCAGAGCGGTACAGTTCCTCCTCGACCTGCACCTCCACCGTCAACCCGGCCATCGCTGCGAAAGCGATGCCTCCGAACAAGGCTCGAACCCATGCTGCGCCTACCATCAACGGGATCCAGGACTCCTTGGACTTCATGGTCTCAAAACATCCTCCTGCTTCTGTAACGGACCCTCACCGCACGGACCGGTTGGGTGCCCGGGTCGCTGGAATTACGGAATAAGTTCCGGAAGGCCGACCTCGAGGACATCCGAACCTCGATCCGGCACGGCCTGTCGGTGGATCAGCAGGAATCCGGTCTGAGACGGCGACGCAACGTCGCCACCGGCCACCGCGGAGACGCTGAGAGCCGTGGTCCCGCCGACCGCCACGTTCTTAGTCAGGGGGCTTGGCACCGCATACCGGGGAAGGCTCGGCGTGTGGCGCAGGAAAAAGAACGCTTCGTCAAAGATGAAGTCGGTGATGATGCCCGTGAAATAGTTGTCCCACGCCGCCGCCGCCCAATCGACCGTGCTGCTCGCGGTAAGGCCAAGAACTCTCAGGGGGACCCGAAGAATCATTGAGGATGCATTCAAATCCGCATCCAACGGGAAGGTCCCCAAGGTCAAATCAGTGTTCAAATCCTCAACCACGACCTCGGCCATACCCGCCCCGGTGGACTCGGTGGTCAGGAGCATCAAGTCCTCGAATCCATCGGCGTTGACATCGATGAAGACCAGGCCGCCCACCGGGGTGGCCGGATGACTCCATTCATGGTGAAACGCCAGCGCGAACTCGATGTCGTCTCCGACCATGCGGACGCCGGCAGCTTTGAGGTCCGGCAGCGCTTCGTTAAACCCGAAGGCATCCGGCTTGGGATAGTCGATGGCGCTGGCTCCCCCCAGGGCGAAGACTTCAGTCGTTCCGGCCGCGGCTCCATTCGCGTTGCTGAGTTGGACGCTGCCGCCCACCTCGACGACGGCGGAGCTCAAGGCGATGTCCGCCGCTTTGCGGGGCAGGACATGCCACGGGAGGGTCAACCTGTCCTCCGCATCCTCAATGCGGATGTACCCGTCGAATTCATGGGCGCGAAGCAAGGCGCCATTCCCACCTTGGGTTCCACCGTTGAGCGTCCAGTCCGGCAACCGGGTGGGATCCAGGGTCAGAGTTACGACAACCTCCGCCTGACCACCGGCCGGAACGCTCAGTGTCGACGACGAGAGACTGACGTCGACCGCGCCCGAACCCTGATCGTCTGCGTAACGAAATGTTCGGCTCAGGGCGAACGTTCGGGATTCCGTCGCCAGGTTCACGACTTCGACGGACTTGGTGAGTGTGATGGGACCCGGCCTGAGGGAGGGGACGTAGCCGAATGATAGGCTGGCCTGAATGTCGAGCGGAGCGCCGCTCTCGATCGGTGGTTCGACGACGACCGCAAAGGCTTTGGACGCCAGTGCCCGGTCGACCCGCACCTCACCGGCACCCACCCGGGTGATCGGTGCCAGCACCCCCGGCTGCGACACGGGATTGATCAGGATGTTGGGCTCGGCGGTGTTCATCAGCAGCGCCTTGATTGCCCAAGGGGCCCAATACAAACCGGATTCGGCCAGCGAGGCGCTCTGCAGCAGGGCGACTGCACCCGCGACCACGGGCGTTGCGCCCGACGTGCCCCCAAAGGGAGTTTCACCCGTCCCCGTTCCAGCTTCGGCTGAGACCGACGCGCCCGGAGCTCCAATTTCGGGTTTGATCGACTGAAAGGAAACGCTCGGTCCTCGCGACGAGGTGCTGACCATGCTGCCGACCAGGGAAGTGAAGAGCGACGGTCCGAACGCGATCTGAGCGCGCGGCGACCGCGCCAGCAACGAACGGAGCGTGGTCCCGTCGGTCCGGCTCACGACCAGGGTCGGGACGAACTGACTGCCGTTCCCCTGGCTGAAACTCGGGGGATCTCCCGCGATGTTGTTCACGATGACAACCCCCACCGCACCGGCACGCGCTGCCCGATCGACCTTCCCGCTCACAGCGCACAAGCCGCGCTCGATCACCGCAACCTTGCCAGCGATCTCCGAGTCAAGCACCGGGTAGGGATCCCCCTCGCAGCCGCGACCGAGCACAATTCCGACTCCTTGAACCGCGTGATCGATCGGTGCCCAGGCGATGTACGTTGTGTTGAGAATCGTCTGAAGCGTCCCCACACCGCCTCGATTGCTCGCCGCCGTCAGCTTGATGGTGAAGGCCTTCGCTCCGGACACCTGCGTCTCCGCCACGCTGATTGCACCCGGCGCGACGCTCGGTGAATCCAGAACATACGGGCGGTCTCCGTCGTTGCCGGCTGCCGTGACCACGGTGATGCCGAAATCCGTGAGCAACTGAACCACGTAGGCCTTGTCGTCCTGGATCTGGCCGTATCCCGACCCCAGCGACATGTTAATCACATCCACCGGGTTCTCGATGACGGCAAGAAACCCATCGATATCGTCCAGTTCCGCGCTCAGTTCTGGCGAGTCCGGATGGAGGCAGGCGTCCAATGCCAGATAGATCGCGAAGCCGTTGCACGCAGTATCGACAGCGCTGCACACCTTGAAGGCGTAAAGCTTCGCTCCAGGCGCGACACCCTTGTGACTCCCATCCGCGCTCGCTCCGGCGATGATGTCCGCGACGTGGGACCCGTGCGTACCGTAATCAATCGGATCTTCGTCCGGGTCAATCGGACCGTCAGCCCCCTCAATCCCTTTGGGCCAGACTTCACCGACATAGTCCCAGCCACCGATCACCTTCGCGGTGGGGAAGAGGCCGTCACGGGTGGTATTCAATGGACTGGAGGGTCCCGAACCATAGGCCTGGGCATAAGCCGCCAGAGTTCCAGGCCCGCCGAAATTTCGGTGGGTGTAGTCGATACCCGAATCCAGAACGGCGACCCGGATACCCTCTCCGGTGACACCGCTCGCGTGAACTGGCGCGGCACCGATTTGCGGGATCGTTCCGGCCAGGTGGAGTTGGGAGTCAATCACCGGTCGGATGGCTAAGACGGTCAGGACTTCGGAGATCGCCGGGAGTTGCCCCGTGTTCACGACCGCGAGAACAGCATTCTGGGAAGCCGTGAGAAACCCGACCACATGCCCTCCTCCCGCCCGAACCAGCTTGGCGATATCCGCCTGTTTGGCGCGCAACTCCCGGGCGTAAGCCACCTGATCGCGGAAGCTGAGCTTAAAACCCAACTGCTTCGCGTTCTTGCCAAGGCGCGCCACCAACGGTGGGTCATCCAGCCGAATCAACACGTTCGCCTGAAACCCAGGAGCACGAAGGCTGGGATGAATCTTCTGGAGAGCAGGCCGGGCCAAGACCGACTCCGGGACGGCACCGTGTGCGGGTCGGTCGACGGCAAAAAGCCCCATCGACAACACCGCAATCAGCACAAACGGGCGCATAGACATGGGTAGGAAAGGTTGAGTTGAGTCAAATGATTCCAAGGCGCACAGCATCCGGAGCCAGTGACCACCCCCTGAACCTCAAGACCAAAATCAAGAAACAGAGCATCAGGGACGCAGGGGAGAATCCGTTCCAACAACGCGGAATCAAGCAGGAAACCGACCTCATGGCGAACGCCTAAGCGAAGTCCAGGCTAGCGCCTCGACGGGAAGCGCCGAGCGACAGAAAATGCTGCCAACCCCAGCGCCAACAGCCCAGCGCACGTCGTTCCTGCTTCCGGCACCAGCGCAAGCGTGCGGGCGATATTGAATTCGCCAATCGCAAAATCCACGTTCGGAATCTCGCTCAGGACGAAGATCGACGACAGCGAAGCGCCCAGTGGGGCCGTGAACCCGAATCCAGCCGCGCCCTCGAAGCCCTCAACCTCCTGCCTCAGCGTCGTTCCATCGTCGAGCCGCGCGGAAATGGTGAACAACCCTTCGAAGCCAGGTTCCGCATAAAACAAAAAGGCCCCAGTCTGGGCCGGCAAATCCAACCTGACCTCGTACAGGCCATTGGCGTTGAAAATCGCCAGATCCACCGCGTAAACATCGCCAGTGAACCCGTGACTCCAGGTCCTCCAGGCATTCGGCGGATCTCCGATCGGAAGAACCTCCATCGCAGAACTGAACACCACACTCCCACCCAACGGAGAGGGCACATCCGCCACCCACCCGGTTCGCGGATCGTCGTAACCGAATGGAAACGGCGTCAACGAATAGGGCCCAAGACGGGTCGGCGGCGCACCGGTCCCCAGCGGCGTGACACCCCCCGCAGCAAAAATTGGGGAAATCGATGCAGTCAGTACTGCACCAACCAGAATGAGTGGGGTGGTTTTCACGGGTGGAACAAATTGGAGGTACGTCGATCGTGTTCGGCCTGTCCGAAAGCCCTGACAGCAAAAGAAACCCGGATTCACATGTCAAACCGTAACCTCAGGAATTTCACTAGCAGCAATACCAAGTTCCGGCCCTAACCACCCCATTTGGACACCTTTCCCCAGGAATTCGCCTCTTTTCGCTTTAGGACAAAATCGGGATTTCCATAAAAAACATAATCCGCCCAGTCGGCGGAGCCTCGCTTCTCCACCGCCCTGCGTGCCGCCAAAACGGCGTCGCCCATCGTGCTTCCACCGACCAATGCCGGGTAGAATTGGCGGCTGAACACTTCCGCCGGCGCATCGCCGACGGGCCAGTAGGTTCCCAAAAAATTAGCCACCCCACCCCGGATGAACGCCGCCGCGACACTCAGGTTGTCCGTGACCCGGGGCGCCTGACCCGCCCCCGGGGCCAGGCGGGAGCGGGCCTTGCTCCGACCCACCGCCACCCCACTCCGGATCCGTCCCGCTTCACAGGCATTGAAGAAGATCAACGACGGCAGATGGCTGAGCCCTGCGACGTCCACCCCGCTCAACACCTGACGCCCGGCACAGAGCAGGCCGGATCGGCCGGGGTGATCAGGGGCAAAAAAGGCATGTCCCGCATAGTGGATCACATCGAATCGGCCGGTTCGAAAATCCTGAAGCAGTTGTTCCCGGGTCGCCGAGCTACCCCGCCGTTCTGTCAGACTGACATGGGGCACGCTGCTAAGGAGGTCCCGAATCATCATGCCTTCCGCCTCGGCACCGTCGAGATCCTCGGTGGGATTGGTGATTAACAGGACCTCCAAGGTCGGCTGCAGGGTTCGTTCCTCGATCCATTTGGCGATCGAAAGATTGGCGTCCAAATGTTGTCGGGAAACGCCACCCTCCAGTGCCGGCCGCCAATCGCCGAATCGAAGCGCTTCCCAGGGCAACTGGGACGCCACAGGGTCATGCACGATCACCATCGGCCGATCCCGGTACTTTCGGGCCCTCTCGAGCACGTCTTGCCGGGAGTCTTCCTCAAAAGTCAGATTCACCAACCCGGTGCCAATCTCCTCAAGCACGGCCTCCGAAAAGCCCCCGGCCCCGATCTTCGATAGCACCGAATCCTTGCTCGCCGCGGTGATCCGTCGCCGGACGGTCAGGATCGCCGCCTTGCTCTCCGGCAGGAGCAGCGAGGTCTCCAACTCGAAACCATGGTCCTTGCGACCCGACCTGCCCCGCTTCTTTGCCCCGGAAGACACGCCGGCAACGGGTTCCTCCGGCCCCGATTCGAACATCCGCGTCAACAGGTAAATCGGACTCGGGCGGCGCATCGGTCCACCGGCAGGCGACAACACCTCCGGAGCCGTCGCAACAGGCATCGGAAGATCCCGGAGCTCCAATTCCACATCCTCGAACATGTCGGTCGTCGCCAGGCGCAACAATTCACCCCGGATTTCGTCCATGCGCTTCGGGTCATTTTCACAAAGGGTCACCTTGCGGATTCGTCGCTGCGGGTCCGCGGATTTCAGGGCCTCCAGAAAACTCCGCGTGAAAATCCCAACCGCCTGCTCGGTCCCGGATGCAGCCGACCCCCCCAGCAGCACGGTCGCGAATTCCTCGATGTTCGCATGAAGACAGGTTCGCACCACGCTCTCGCACACGAGCCGCATGGCATCCTCGCCGTGTCCGGCCAGCGCCCCTTGGAACCGATCGAAGGGTCCCAGTCCGGCAAAGATCACATGGTCGGCCAACACGAATGACCTCCCCTTCGGCACGATGAAGATTTCGCCCAACCGACCGCTGAGCATGCGCCTCCGCACGAAGTCGCTGACCGCCTCCCCCATCAGGGCATCGACCGCGAATGCCGCCCCGGCGGGCGCCACGCCTTGGAACAATCCGAGGAGGTACGCCCGACTGGGCACCGCGGTAAGACTTCCTGAGAACAAGGCGATCTCGAGCTGCCTCTGGCGGTGACGCGACACAACGATACCCTTCAAGCCGTTCTCAGGCCGGTCCGACTCCGTCGACGGGGAAGCCGCGGTCTTTTTCATGGAATCTCCTGGTTGCCCGTCTTTTCTTGAATTGAACCCATGGGGAAACGCGTGCCAAACAACGCTCCAAGGCCGGGTCGGCTCGACGCAAGGACCCTTACTTTACCGCCCCCCGGGGAGATGAGGTTGGCTGGACCGATCGCGCCCCGGGTCGCCGTGCATCGCCCCCACTCCCCAGGCCCGCTTCACGCCCTTGCTGCCGAAGGGCAGGCTTAGCTGCTTCCCGCACGGTCCTGAATTCCACCCGACCCGTCACAATCGGCAGGGCCACGAACTGGAAGGGCTGCGTCACCCGCTGAACCTGGACCATCCCCGGGGAGGGCTCCCGTTCCCCCACCAAAACCTTGAGCTTTCGGCCCTTGAGCTCCACGTCCACCACTTCGGTCAGGTAACCACCCGTGGGACGGGTTCCCATCGCCACAACCACCACCATCTCTTTTTCGAAGTCCACCGACGGCGGTAAGGCCGGCCGGTTGACGTCGCATGCGTGTTCCGCCCAAAGCTTCAAAAAATCCACCTCGGCCCGGATCACCTTGCGTCGCGGTTCCGACAATCCACTCGTCAATCCTCGCGACAGCGTTCGCCACGACATCTTATGGCCCGACACGGGCGAAGCACATCCACCGGCCACGATCAGGACCGCTAGCCATCCCAGGATCGACATTGGATGCACCGTCCCAGCGTGCCAAAACCCCGGAGCCGATGCCACGGCGAAGACCCGCTTTTTCCTCTTCACGGGCATGGCTCCCACAGGTCAGGCTCACCCTTCCCGTCACCCGGGACGTTCACAGGCCCCGAAAGGGTCGTCCCGTCCTGACGCGGCGGATCCACCCATGGCCCTGATTGTCCAGAAGTACGGCGGCACCTCCGTCGGGAACACGGACCGCATCAAGAATGTCGCCCGACGCGTAGCCGAATACCGGGCCCGCGGCGATAAGCTGGTTGTCGTGGTCTCCGCCATGAGCGGAGTCACGGACGGGCTCATCAAGCTCGCCAACGACATCACGTCGCTGCCGAGTGAACGCGAAATGGATATGCTTCTCGCTACCGGCGAACAGCAAACCATCGCCCTTGCCGCCATCGCCCTCCACGCCGCCGGCATCCCTGCCGTCTCCCTCACCGGCGCCCAGGCGGGAATCGTCACGGATGGGGTCCACACCAAGGCCAAAATCCAGAACATCTCTCCCAGCCAGGTTCACGAACTGCTCGACGAAGGCAATGTCGTCATCGTCGCGGGCTTCCAGGGACGCACCGCCGAGGGCGAGATCACCACCCTCGGCCGCGGCGGCTCCGACCTCACCGCCATCGCGCTCGCCGCCGCCCTCAAGGCCGACCTCTGCCAGATCTATACTGACGTCGATGGGGTCTACACCGCCGATCCCCGGATCGCACCCACAGCCCGGAAGCTCGACGAGATCGCCTACGACGAACTGCTCGAACTCGCCGGAGCCGGTGCCAAGGTCATGCAATTGCGGTCCGTCGAGTTCGCCAAGAAATTCGGTGTGATCTTTGAAGTCCGCTCCAGCCTCAATGACAATCCGGGAACCATCGTGAAGGAAGAAACCCGCAACATGGAAGACATCGTCATCCGCGGCGTGTCGCTCGACAAGAACCAGGCCAAGCTCACGGTCTTCGGCGTGCCCGATCAGCCCGGCATGGCGGCCGGCATCTTCCGCCACCTCGGCGACGCGGCCATCAATGTCGACATGATCGTCCAAAGCGCCAGCCACTCTGGCGGCTCCCCGGCCACGGACATTTCGTTCACCGTCGACAAACCCGATCTTGCGAAAGCCCGGAAGGTGCTCGACGAGATCCGGCCCTCGATCCATTTCCTGGACGTCCAGGCCGACGAAGGCATCGGCAAGGTCTCCATCGTCGGCGTCGGCATGCGCAGCCATACCGGCGTGGCCGGTCGCATGTTCGAAGTCCTCGGCAAGGAACGAATCAACATCGACATGATATCCACGAGCGAGATCAAGATCTCTGTCGTGATCCAATTGGCCCATGGCGAGCAGGCGGTCCGCGCGCTCCATCAGGCCTTCCTCGGCTAGCTCTTTCCACCGTGTCCCGGAAAGCCCTTGGCCGTGGTCTGGGCGACCTGTTGCATCACGCTCGACCGGCGCGTGCGATCAGTCGCGCTGCCGCATCGGAGCCTCAGGACCTCGGCCCGGCTGACTCCGAGCCGCTTGCCGCCAGCCCAGCCCCCACTCCCGAGGGCCAGCCCGATCCAGCCCCAGCCGCCGCCCTTCCGGTTTCCCACGCGGCTCCCTTGGTTTCCAGCCCCCCCGGCCAGGCTCCTGATCCAGCATCCTCCACCTCCGAACGCCCCCTCCTGGTGTCGCGCCTGCAACGTTTTGGTCCTTCGTACACCCCGCCGCCCCAACCGGCCGGCCCCCCGGGACGCGGCGGCCTTTACCTAGTTCTCGTGGTCGACGTCCTTCTCATTTTGTTCGCGGCCGCCATGGCCTTCGGCCCGTGGGTTCAACGTCCGTTTGCGTTTTACCTCGCCGCCGCCGCCGTCCTGGTGGGCGGTACGCTCGCGTGTGGCGCCATTGCGTATCAGGCCACCCCTCACCGGCCCCCTTCCGGCTCCCCCAAACCTTCCCGCGTCCGCGTCCGCCTCACCCGCCTCTGAATCCTACTTCAGCGGAAGAGTCACGTCGCCCAACAGGGAATCCTCGGCGACCAGGTAGGTCCGGCCCGGGTAGGAATGCCGCAGATATGCGTCGTGAACCGTTGCACCGTTGGGCAGCCAATGCCTCCCCCCAAAGGTCACGACCAACGATTGCCGGAGATACTGCCGCTCCGTCTCCGCCACGTTCCAGGGATCGCCGGCAAAGCTCTTATACACAATCGTCCACAGCGTTGAGGTCATGGTCCCGGACGCGTCCCTGAAACCTTCCCTCAGATACGGAACCACCGAGGTGTACATCGCGAAAAAGCGCCGGCCCGCGACGGGGTACGGTTTCTTGAAGTCGATCGGACCGGTATCCGTCACCTGTCGCCCGATGATGTTCGTCTGGATCCAGGCTCTGTTCGCCGGTGACACCAACGACCCCACGAACACCACTTCGTTCGAGAACCCTTGCCCCCGCCGATAGGCGAGATTCCGACGCAGGTAGTCCTCCATCGCCTGGTCCTCGTCGACATTCGAAGCCGCCTTGTTGGACTTCAGGTTGCTGAAGTCGACCCGGCCCACACTTCGTTTCCCCCGGATCGCCGCCTGGGGTTCGAAGATCTGATCCCACTTTCCGTCTCCCGGAATGTTCTGACCCAACCCCACCGCATAGGTGATTCCAAAGTGTTTCGTATCGGTCCAGGTCGTGTGATCCGAGGCAAAGGGAACGTCTGTCCAAGCCACTCGGGGACCATGCCCGTCTGGGTCGTAGCGCCCCGTCGCCGCCCAACCCACCGCCCCCCATAGCATCACCGCTGCCGGTTTCCGCTCCTGAACCCTCTTCAGCATCGCTTTCACCGCCGCAGCCCGACTCGACGAGGTCCAGGTCTCCACCCTCGGCCGGCGTACCCACTCAACCGCAAAATTTCCCTCTTTCGCCACTTCCAATGCCCACTCGGCCAGGAGTTTTCCGTGCCGGTCCTGGGTTCGATCATCCACGAACGCCATCAGATGCAGCCTCGACGTCGACACGGGTATTTGGGTCAGGACCTTCGGAGCGGAAGGCTTTTCCTGCGCGATCGACACCGAATCCTGAGCCCAAGCCTCCTTGGGTCGGTCCAGCATCAGCACCAAAACGGCAACGCTCACCAAAAAAATCCTCAACATAGAACCAACCTCCTCGGCACAACGACTCCCCACGGATTCAACACTAGCATGGGGACACCTTCACCGCAGAGCGTCAATAGATGTATTTCCTAGGCAACGGGTCCTGGTTCCCGCAGATCGCGAGACCTCCCCATCCCGCCTGGTGCTCGCCGTGGGTTTCCAGGCTGTCGCCGAACCAGCGTCGCACCCGGTGCACGAAGTCCATCGCCGGCCTGCCCGCTTTGCCGCCCCATCGCAAGGGGGTTCCCTCATCAAAAATTCCGTAACCGTCCCGATCCAGGCCCCCGTCTGCCCGGAAGTCCCTCCCCACCGGCCCGCGCCGAACGTTCCGGAACGCGCTGTCACAGCGCCAACCGCCGCGCGGCGCCCGTCGAATGCAAGGACCGCCGAAACGTTCAGTATTCTCAAGGAACAACCGCATGAAATCTCCCCTCATTTCAACCCTCGCCTCCCTCCTGGCCGTCTGCGCTTACGCCGGTCCCAAGGAAGACGTCCAAACCGCCGCCGCCCAAACCGTCGGCACCACCAAGGTCGAAGTCCCCGAGGACGCCAAGAAGAAGCTCGGTACCTGATCGCCGCAGCCCAATATCACTCTCAGCCGAACACCCACTCGAGGCGGGCTCAGTAGCCCGCCTTTTTTGTTTTACCAGGCGCGTTCGATGGAACGACGCTTCCAGAGAAATTCGAACATGTTGCCCTCGTGCGGCTGATCCCACGAGATCGCCATCGTCGACAGCGGTCCGATGTTCAGCCGTTCGATCTCCGGATAGGCCTCCAGTTTGGCGATCAGCGCCGGGTCCTTGGTGATCGCGGTGCAGGCCAGCGTGTAGCCGATCTGGTGCAGCACCTCCGACGGCGACGCCGTGACCACGCTCGCGTAGGGGCAGAGAAACTCCCGGTTCGCCAAGGGATGTTGGAACGAATCGCATCGGACGATGGTGGGGCGCATGTACGTTCCCCCCTCAAAAACCACCTTGCGCGGTCCCCCCCGGTAGTTCGCCGTTACATCTTCCGCCCCCGCCGTCTTCAGGCCGTCTTCGATCTGGCCATCGATGTATTCGGCCATCTTCGGATTCGCAAATCCGGCCAAGCGCGCGCTCTCGTCTTCCGGCGTCGTCGGCCCCACCGGTCCCAGCTTCTGCGCCAGCGCATCGGCGATTTCCGCGGCATACCGCGGCACCACCACCGCACTTGCGTTGATGCAGGATCGCCCGCCGTTGTCGCTGATCGCGCTCACCATCACGTCGATGTAATCGCGCCAGTTCTCGATGCAGTCCTCACCCACCAGGATTTTACTCCAGCCCGGCCCATGAATCTGGATCGTCGGATTGCTCGCGTACTGCTGCGTGGTCGACTTGTCGCCGAAGATCAGCGCGCGTCCCGACTGATTCAGAATCGTCGCCGCCCCATCGTGATCGGTTGGATAGAACCCGAACGCCTCTGCCGGAACTCCGGCCGCGATGAACGCCTGGATCAGGCGGTAGGGCGTCCAGGGTTCCTCCTTGCCCGGCTTGATCACCACCGGCGTCTTCAAGGCGATGGCGGGAATCCATAGCGAGTTCACCGCCGGCGAATTGCTCGGCATCACCAAGCCCAGCGCCTGGCAGGTCGGCATGAAGCTCAGCTTGGTGCCGAACTGTTCCCCGAACCCGGTGTCCAGAATCGACAGGTCGAGCCCACGCGAAAGGCCGTTCAACACAAACGGCATGTGGGTCAGCGCATAATGAACCTTCGACATGTTCCGCCGCACCATCACGTGGGGCAGCCCGCTCGTGAGACTCAACGTCTCCACGTACTGCTGCGGGGACTGCGTGTGGCCCTGATCTCCCAAGGGCAGGGTCCCGTTCAGGAACAACTCCCCAGCCTGAGAGGAAAGTTCAATCAACCGCGGCACCGTGAAGCCCCGAAGCGCTTCACGGGCGGAACCAATCTTGGCCATGTCCCGTTTGACGATGCCCCCGTTCACCTGGGAAACCGTCGCCAAAACGGCCCCGGACCGATGGTCTTTCACCTCCACCTTGTCTAGGGATTCATAGTTCCGACCCAATCGAATCGCGGGGATATGCGGCACGTTGCTCATCTCCAAAAATTAATACGTGTGCGGATTATAGGCAGGTACCGTTCCTGCGCCAGCGGAGGTTTTGGCAGCCCAAAATCTCCCGCATATCCGAAGGCTCTGACGACGTCGCGGGCGCCACCCAGGAATCCCTCTCGCCCCGAATCGGAGCTCTGGTATATCACCACCAACCACGGACCTCCAACTTCACCTCCCCCCATGCGCCCCACTTTCCTTGCCCTGATGGCAGCCACCGCCTTCCTACCGTCTCCGACCTCCGCTCTCGATGCCCAACCCTCGCCCCATCGCCAGCTCCCCAAAGCGATGCACGGCGCCATGACCGACCGTGCTACCGTAACGGTCGGCGCCCCCGGCTCTAGCGCTACCCTTTCCGGCACCGACAACGTCGTCCTCCAGGCCGCCGTGGATTACGTCGCTGGCCTGGGCGGCGGCACGGTCGAGATCGGCGCCGGCACATTCCTGATGCGCGATTCCCTTCATCTGCGCCCGAACGTCACCGTCCGCGGCAAAGGCGACGCCACCGTCCTCCTCAAAGCCCCGTCCGTGGTCTCCCCGCTCACCCTCGATGGCGACTTCGGTGAGGAACAGGTCACCGTCTCCCAAGCCGACGGCTTCCACGTCGGCGCCGGCATCGCCGTTTGGGACAAGAACGCTGGCGGATTCCACACCACCGTTGGCCGAATCACTGGCCGCAACGGCAACACCTTCTCCATCAGCCGTCCGCTCATGGCCGATTGCATGGTCGAAAACGGCGCCCAAGCCGCCACGGTCTTTCCGGTCATCAGCGGCTACGAAGCCGACGGTGCCCGGATCGAGAACGTCACCATCGACGGCTACAAGGGTGACAACATCCACCTCAACGGGTGCCGGGGTGCCGGCATCTTCCTCTACCGCTGCCATGGCGCCGTCATCACCGGTTGCATCATCCGCCACTACAACGGCGATGGCATCTCGTTCCAGCAAAGCAACGACGTCCAGGTCACGGATTGTATCTCCGAGGGCAACACATCGCTCGGCTTCCATCCTGGCTCCGGTTCCCAACGACCCGTGGTGAAGAACAACATCGCCCGCCACAACGGCGAGGACGGACTCTTCCTCTGCTGGCGGGTGAAGGAAGGCGTCTTCTCCGGCAATACCCTCGAAGCCAACGGCCGCTTCGGCATCTCCATCGGCCACAAGGACACCGACAATCTCATCCAGAACAATCGCGTCCTGGCCAATGCCGCGGACGGCATCTTCTTCCGCAACGAATCCGAAGGCATGGCCGGTCACCGGAACCGCATCGAAGACAACCTCATCGAGAACAACGGCGCCAAGGAACCCGCGGCCGGCATCCGCGTCCGCGGTGAAACCCGGGACCTCATCCTTCGCAACAACACCATCCGCGACACCCGCCCCACGGCCGAACGCCGCCAGACCACCGGAATTCGCATCGAAGAGAAGGCCGGGCCGATCACCACCGAGTCCAACCAGATCCAAGCCGACAAGGCCATCGACGACCGCCGTCCGAAGTCGTGAGAGCCTTGAAGAGACCTGGGTCCGCACCTGCCACCACGGACGCCCCGTGACCGCCCCTGCCGGGGGCACCGCCCATGTCCGCATCGCAGAGGCAGGCCCCGTCGTGAAGGGCCGCCTCGTCACGGCCGCCTCCACGGGCATGGGGATGCCTGGGGATTGGAAGGATTTCGGGGTGACGTTTGCCACCCGGGACCTGCCTCCGCCTCCCGCACCCCTTCCACGACATCCGCTGCCCGCGAAAGAACGGCAGCGACTCCTGGCCGAGATGCAGCGGATCCAGGACCTTCGATCGGAGATCCTCTCGGGGTTTCCGGACGGCAACGGATGTTTCCAATCCCCGGAAGGACTGGCACCCGGAGAATACGTTCTCGGCATCCATTGGGTTCCCGAGTCGCCGACAGTCCCGGCGACCGCGGGGCCGAACCGTGGTCCGAATCATTATCCCACAATCCGCCACATACTGCGCTGGGCACGGCTCAAGCGCGCCACGCCGATCGTCGCTATGCCTTTCCGGGTTCCCCCCTCGAACGAGCTCCCTGAGAGCCAGGCCCCAATCGACCTGGGGGACATTCGAGTTCATGTCCCGCCTGCCTGACGAGAACGGAGCGGCGCTCCATAATTTCTGCCAATCTTGGAAAATGCCTACCACGGAGTCGCTCGTTCCAAACCTCGCGCTCCGGTTCATGGTCCCCATGTGCGAGTCGCAACTCGTGGATTCTCCCTATGAACCGGCGAATGGTCCCGTTCCCAAGCCCCGTAAGGGGCATCCAGACCTTATCCCATGGCGTGAGCCATGGGTTCGCCATAGCCCAGGATCCCGAGCCCCGGAGGCGCGATCAAGATTCCCATCCCTCTGTCGTCCCTCCGGGGCTTCACCCATTTCCTACAACCTCCCATGGCTCACGCCATGGGCTATCGCTCTTTCGGCCCTCGGGGCCTCGGGGCTCTCCATGAACCGTCCATCTCTTCCTCCCTCTCCCTCCGCAGCAAAGCGAAGGTGGGAGAGGGTCGGGCTGAGGGCTCCCCTCCCCGGTTCATGGTCCCAATGCGTGTCCATGCTTTGGAAAACTTGCCTCTCCATGAACCGGCCGTCCGTAGCGGCTGTCGTCCCGCCCCCCGGAAGGAACCTGCCTTGATTCCAACCACTCCACCCGCCTCATCCGCCGGGCAAGATGTCCGGCTCTACGGCAGGCGAGACGCCCGCCGCTACCGATCCACGTTCCCCCGGCGGACACAACGCAGGATCTTGGCCCGTACCCGGCCGCGACGCACGGCCACTCTCCTTTGTCCCGAGATCCGGTCGGGCAGGGATACTGAGTCACACGCGAAACTCGCCTCCCATGGACATGGAAGCCTCTGACGACCGACAACTCCTCCGCGACTTCGTCGACGCCGCAACGGGCCAGGGCATTCCCGACGCGGAGGTGCAGGTGCACGCCATGTCCTGGGAAACCTTGTTCAAGGAATCCTCCAGCCAGCGCACCGATTCCAACGGCGTCGCGTTGGTTCGCTTCGAAACCAACACCCAGCATTTGGTCGTCGGTGCCCTGATCCCGGATTGGGCCCCCCGCTGCGTTCGTTTCGATCCTCATCGTGGCGACATTATTCCCGACCAGTACACCCTGCGGCTCTCCCCCACTGACCAAGCGATCGGTGGAACCCTGCTGTCGCCGGAGGGACAGCCCGTCGCCGAAGCGGAGCTTCGCATCTTCTTCAACTCCGGCGGCGACCACACTCAGCGGGAACCTGCCCGGGAATACACCGGGACCGCGAGTTACTTCCAGACGGTGATCAGCCGTTCCGGTCTGGACGGACGTTGGTCAAGCACCTTGATTCCCAGGAACCACCCAGGATTTCAGATCACCGCCCTCCACTCGAACTAGGCCCCAACCACGGTGATTCAAGCCTCGCCCGGCCTCGCTCCAAAACCTGGCAGCACTCCGATCGTCGAACCGACCCAACGACTCTGGGCCGGTCAACTCACCACCACCTTGAATCGGTCGCTTCATCTCGCTGGGAAGGTGACCGACTCCCAAGGGCATCCAATCGCCCCTCCGGAATGGATCCATGCTCGTCACAGCGACCTCGAACGTACGATCCAAACCAGCGACGACGGCCACTTCCGATGGGAGAACCTCAACCAGGGCCCCTTCGCCTTCACCGTTCTGGCTCCAGGCCATGGCCCGCGCCAAATCCAAGTGCAATCATGGGCCGGGTGCTCGACGCGGAATCCCGTCAACCCATCGCGCAGTTCAAGGCCATCCCCTCGGATCGGGGAGCGCAGTGGCGGCGGGGTGGAGATTCAACTGATCGAATACACGGACCACATCATGCTGGGCCGTGGTTCGCTGGTGCAACGGGGAGGAACCACGTCCTGCGCCACGACCGATGCCGACGGACAGTTCCGATTCTCCCCGGAAGCGGCGGGAGCCTGGCTGGTCGCCACCGGCGAGGCAGGCTTTGCGCTGGCCAAACCACCTGCACCCAGGGATCCCGCAACGCTGCAGCTTCAAGCCTGGGGGCGTATCGAAGGCCGCATCGAGCTCGCCGACCGAGCCCGCCCCGACCAGAGCGTCTGGTTAGACCCTGGCCCCACCTTCACCTCGCCGCTGATCACCATGATCACCTCGAAGGCCGAACCGGACTCCGAAGGACGCTTCGTCTTTGATTCCGTTCGACCGGCAGAATACGCGATATCACTTCGAATCGCGGATGCCCCACCCGGCCATCACCGGACACCGACCATCGTGGAGCGTGGTCGCACCACAGAAGTCCGCATCGCGCATCCCGGACCGCGCATCCAAGGCCGTCTGGTTTTGCAACCCGCTCAAGTGGCTCCCAAGGATGACAAAGTGTTCGCGGTCACCTTCGAAAAGCCGGGCCTTCCACGCTTTGATTTCACCCAACTCGCAGGACCACCCTCACCGGAAGAATTAACACGGCGAGCCGCCGAGATGCGCCGGATCCAACTCCTTCGATCCAGCATTGTGGCTGCGTTTCCAGATGCCGACGGTCGGTTCATCACCCCCTAAGGTCTTGCCCCGGGGGACTACGTCGTGGGAATCCACCGCATTCATTCCGGCGCGCAGGGCATCACCGCGGTCGACGGACGCTTAACAAAGCGAGTCGTTCCGCACGAGGCCATGCTGCGTCAGTTCAGCATGCACCAACTCATCACAACCTCCCGCCCCGGCATCGCCGAAATCCCGATCACCGTGCCGGCGCTCGCGGAAGGCGCCGAGCCCGGGGCCTTCCACGATCTCGGCGACATCGAGTTCACCGTTCCGCCGCAACCCTAGCGGCGGGGTGCTTGGAGAACCGCCTGTTCAAAATGAACGGCTCACGGGCCATGAACCGTGCAGCGAGGGGAGTCGCAAGCGGCCCTCATCCCGGCCTTCTCCCGGGGGGAGAAGGAGAAATCGCTCACCGCGGGTTTCAGAGGGATGGGCCGGGGGTTCGCTGGAACGGATGGGGACGGCTCGCACGAATGGGATTCCGGCACGTCGCCTGCCGGGGTACGCGACTCCCTCTCCCTCCGGGAGAGGGCCGGGGTGAGGGAAGCCCGTTTCAACCCTCGCGACCGCTTCATGTAGCGCTCCCTGTTCAAAAAAACCTACCTGCGAGCCATGAACCGATGAGCAGGGGGAGTCGCAAGCGGCCCTCATCCCGGCCTTCTCCCAGGGGGAGAAGGAGAATGCTCAACGCGGGTTTCAGAGGGATGGGCCAGGTGTTCGCTGGAACGGATGGGGACGGCTCGCACGAATGGGATTCCGGCACGTCGCCTGCCGGGGTACGCGACTCCCTCTCCCTCCGGGAGAGGACCGGGGTGAGGGAAGCCCGTTTCAACCCTCGCGACCGCTTCATGTAGCGCTCCCTGTTCAAAAAACCATACCTGCGAGCCATGAACCGATGAGCAGGGGGAGTCGCAAGCGGCCCTCATCCCGGCCTTCTCCCGGGGGGAGAAGGAGAAATCGCTCACCGCGGGTTTCAGAGGGATGGGCCGGGGGTTCGCTGGAACGGATGGGGACGGCTCGCACGAATGGG